>Ga0214545_1005936_pt1 | contig 21657 bp, 14 predicted proteins | sample CNSS4metaG_FD_160064 | JGI IMG/M metagenome (GOLD analysis project Ga0214545, IMG submission 160064) | Root nodule microbial communities from cowpea collected in UCLA plant growth center, Los Angeles, California, USA - CNSS4 | ecosystem: Host-associated > Plants > Roots > Nodule | place: USA...
TTAAGGATCAGCTGTTAAAATTTCAGCTCGATCCAACGGTTAACGTATTAGAAATCTTCATTTTACGAAAAGTGTGCAGTGTAGAAAAAGAGTAGCGCCACATCAATCAAACATACTTGCACACAATACATTTTTATCCGACCAACAACCTCATTCAAGCATCACAACCATACAACAGACCAAAAATGGGCAAAATAAATTTAAAAACATAAACCCTAGCTTCCCTTACCTGGAAAGGAGTTAGCAGAGGACTTCGACACCCGAACCGTGACGAATAGTAGCTCAAGCAATAGCCTTGAGGGCTGGAAAATAGTGGAATGAGCTTAAAACGAGTTCATTAAGACAACCCTAGTTGGAACTACGAAGAATGAACAGAATGGAGCAAGAGCATGAGTTGGAAGCTGACTTACGAAGAGTAGAGAACTGATATGAGTTCACTTGATGAGAAACAATGGCTGAATCCTAGCAGAACTTCACAACTGCTCAAAGGGGAAGTAAGGGAGAACTATTTTTCTGAAATGATACGAATGAGTGGGTTAGGGCAGGTCTTGGGTCATTTAGCTCCCTATGGGCCAACCCTTAGGCCCATTAGACCTTGGGGTAGCCCTTAAAGATTGGGCTGAAATAAGAGGGTTTTACATAAATCTTAATAAACATAAACAACAATATATAATAAATAACTCATAATTAATAATATAAATAATAAATAATAAATAATAAACAATACAAATAATTAATTATTAAATAAACAATATTAAGTTATAAAATAAAGCACTAACATGATATATATGCAAATATTAATGTATTGAAAATTTAAAAAATTAAAAGATTTGAAATATTTAATAAATATTTGAATTTAGTAAAATCATTTTTTAGTGTCATAAAACTCAATAAATATTTCAAGTAAAACTTAAAAAATGTATGAAACTACAGTAAAGATAAATGATAAAATAATACTTTATAATAAAATTCAATAAATTATAATAAATATAAATAATATAAATATAAAAAATAAATAAGTAAATAATGTAAATAAGAATACATTAATAATAAATAATATAAATGTGTTCTTCACTTAGGTTGTATTCCTTTGCATGAATTTACTATTCAAAGAGAATAGCAAGCGCCGCTTTGCAAGATTCTTTGTGTTCCTTTGTAGTAATTGTGAGTTGATGGAAAGAGAAGAATTGCAAGATTAGGGTTGTTTTTGAATCTCGCTTGAATGAGGAGATTTGAGAGTGATTACAATAATTTTACTTAAATAACCTCGCTTTAAGGCAAAGTGATGAGTGTGCCACCATATAGATGGTTGATGGTGAAGAATCCATAACAGAGTTGGGTTATGGTTCAGTCTTCATGCAACTTGACGAATGGGATGATGCAGGCTGCCATGCACATGGTGTGGGAACAAATTTGTGCTTCAAGGAGGAAATGGAACCGATTATGGGTTTCTTGGATCTGATTCCAAAGTGCTAGCTTTGTGTGTGGAACCTAGGGATGACAAATAAACCTATCCTTGTGGGAATTGCCCGAACATGTTCCCGTTTTGATGGAGAATCCCCATATTGACTGGTAATGGGAAATCTCCGACTTTTTCAATTGGGGATGAGGATGAGTATCAAGATGTACATATTTGCCTCATCCCGTTCCCATACCTGCCATAATACCCGTTTCTGCCATATCCCGTCTTTGTTTAAATTATTAAAATATTCATAGTCAATTAATATTTTTCTTTCACATGAGAATGTTTAACATTCTCAATTTAAGTGTTCAATAACATAAACCTTTTATTTACTAGGTAATATAAAAAAAATTATCTTCTTTACTTTATTATTATTAATTTTTGTTTCATTTGAGGAACTATTTTATTTCGCTAAAATAATTTTCGTTGTTTTTCAACCATTGACTCTGTTGATATTTGAAAAATTTTCTTAGATCTCTAAAGTATTTTTCATTTTATCATACATTTAATTATACATTTATTCTTTTGTGCGACTTCATTCAATAGACTCTTAAATTGTTTTTGAGACATACATTTGATAATTTTTTAATATTTTTATTTGTTGTTTATATGTATAATACTATTTTTATATATTTTATATAATTTTTTTATATTTTAACTCATTATGATATTGTGATTTTGTCACTATAATTGTATTAATAAATTTTATTTACTATAATATAAAAATTTAATGTAATTGTCATGAATATCTTTTATCACCATGCAATGTATATTGATGTTCAAAAGATACAATATTTATGTTAACATTTTATTATTATTAGTTTAATCTTTGTTATTTGCATGATTTGGATTAAGTGATGTATTATAACTTTTACTAATGTGTAAATAAGAGATTTGTTAACATTTAAAAAATTGAATTAAACAAACTTTTAAAATATATTTTAATTTGAATATTTGTTTTCCTTTTGTATTTTTTTAAAATATTTTTAAATTTTATCAACTAGCTTTCATTAATGTTTGTAAATTTAATAAATATTTTAATTCTCATGAAATTTTATTTGGTATTCTAATGTGAAATATTTAATTATAATTTCTTTCTAAATATTTGATATCAAAAAAATAATCATCCACTTAATATTAAATATTTGATAATATTATGTTATTTACCATAATTCTTTTTATTTTATAAAAATTAATTAATCAATATTAAAAGTAAGAAATATATATATCCGTTGAGTTTGGGTATAAGAATCGGGATGAGCCAAATATATTTAATTTTCTTAAAATCCCGTACATTACACATATATCATTATATTTTAGTATATTTTTAAACTCTTGGTGCGTCAAAGAGTGATCGCAAAAGACGCTGTAAGAATAATCATATCGATATGTTTTCAAATATTAAAAGAATTGGATTCTCTATTTTATTTTTAGTTAGTGCAGCAAATTAAATTTAAATAAATAATTATGAAAAAGACCATTAAACCTTGCTTTTTCATTTTAATACTTTCTTCTATCTTAATTAAGGGTTTTCTGACTTGAAAATGAAGTTAAAACGGTTCTCAGCGTTCTTTGTACATCTATGCCAGTGAGAGAAACTCTCTCTTCCTCTCTTTAGAAACCCTATTGCACGCTTTTCAATCCAGCTCCACAATGGCCAACAGCAATCTCCCTCGAAGAATCATCAAGGTTCGCATCCATTTCCTCATTCATATCCCAATTTTAATTTCAGTTTCATTTCTAATCGATTGGCTCGGTTGCTGATAAAACGGAAGAAAGTCGAATTTCCATCTTGGATTTTTTGCTTCTTCCCTGCCCTGTGTTATCGCGTGTGAATTTCTGAATATTGCCCTCTTGCTTAAATTCAGTGGCGACGAGAATGAAAAAAAAAATGAAAAACGCATGAAATTTGAAACGTCTGAGGAGCTAAACATTAGGGATTCAACTACCCTTTTGCTTTTAATATTCGTTGGAAATGAACCGTATTTCTGGGTTTTTGAATTTTTATATTTGAATTTCGATCTTTGTAAATGTTTTAAACGTATTTTTTTCTTCTTTATTTCAACAGGAAACGCAGCGTTTGCTCAGTGAGCCAGGTAACTGATCATTCCAAACTTTACCTTTGTTTATTTATATTAAAGTTTTGTTCTCAGTTTATTGTAGTGCTATAGAAGCTCATCCTTAGTTGAATTAGTAGCACTTATGTATATATTTAGCTTAATTTAGTGTCGTCTTAGATATATGGAATAATATTACCCTGGTAATTTAATGATCTAGATAAAGATTCAAGTCAAGGGTCGCGATGTTTCATGCTTTTTGTTTTCATTCTGCTGATTACTTGTTTTTATCAGTTTCTGATAGTATGATGATCTTCTGATGCAGCACCTGGAATTAGTGCGTCCCCATCTGAAGACAATATGAGATATTTCAATGTGATGATCCTGGGACCGACCCAGTCACCTTACGAAGGTAGTTTTGGTCTGACAGCATTATTTTCTACGTTCTAATAGTTTAAATATATCTTGTTGTTTTAAAATATACTTGCAAGCAATGTGGGAATAAAATTCCTCTAGATTAGGGCAAGTGTTTTTTTTGGAATTAAAAGTATCTGGAAAATTCATGTAAGCAATTGTGTTCTACAGTTTCTGGGAATGACATTTTGCCATGGAAATTTCGTCCTTTTACTTTTAATTTTTCAGTTCACGGTCTTTGCCTTAGTATGCGTTTGGGTGAGTGTTTGCAAGGTTTTTTTTAGATGATTTTATAAAAATGATTTGGTTGAAAAGAATATGAAGCGAAGTGATCTGAAAAAAGTGAATATAATATATAGAATTGATGTTGTTCTCTATATTACTCGAAATCCCCAATGTTCTTGTTGATTCTCTTCAACATTCATGACCTAACTTGTCTCAGATTAAAAGTTATCCAATTATGGTTTGAAACATTCAATCATGTACAGAGATGGGTTTTGGTTTGGAAAATGCAAAATTTAACTAGCTAAAGCATAGCAAACTATTACTCTAGTTATGGCCTATTTGCCAAGTCAGACAGTTTACTGTTAATCAACTTGTGGCCTACTTGCCAAACCAACCTACCAAACTATTCCTGTGGTTTTGACCTGTTTGCCTATCAAAACAAACTATTATTCTACCCGTGGTGTTCTTGCAAAACCAAACAAACTATTACTCCATTTATGGGCTACTTTTAGGTCTTTTGTGTGTACTGTTTGTGATATGTTACGAAGCATGAAATTACAAGGTCTCTGAACAGCATCTTTCTTAGAGTCCGCTTTCTCTGCTGACACTGTTTTGGTACTTTAAAGATAATTTTAATATATTTGAAAATTTTAAAATTAATGACCATCAGTGTATTTTGAAAGCACAACAGAGGAACAACAGAGAAAAACCAGTAGAGAATCCAAACTCTCTTTCTTATTACCTTTAATGCACCTTGAATTGGTTTCACGTATCCCTTATTTATATGATACTGATACTCCAAGATACTTCATTGTGATGAAGTATCCAAACCTATGGAGCACAAATACTTGTATGATGACAATAATTTATTATTTTTTACTTTGGCAATGTTTAAGAAATGTGATTTTAATTTGGATTCGCACAAATTACATTTATGTATTTATTATGCTTTAAGAGCTATTACATTGGTCACACATTGTATCCGCTTATTTTAGAAGCTTATTGTCGAAGATACACATTGTATCTGTGTATCATAGCTTATTACATTTTATTTAATATCCCACCCCTTCTCTCTCCGCAGCCTTCAACAAACATACGAGTCTGACTGGTTTAAATGAAATTTAATGCCTTAGGGCAACATTATTGGTTTTTCTTGCTAGATCCACATTAACTTTTTTGAATGTTGATGTTATTTTTCTACCCAACATATTGATAAATTTAGTATGGTGTTTTTCTCATGCATAAAGAAGCTGCTATTTAGTTCATCTTTAGTGTAGGTTTATAAGCAGTACATTAAATAGAAAAGCCAAGTTTTTCTTTACTAGAACATGTTTTGATAACCAAACTTTATCAATGCTGTTCATGCCTACAAAATGCAGCGCCTGCTATCAATTCTGCTGAACAGTTTTAACTAAATATTAAACAATTCGATGAACTTCTTTCTCCATAATTTTTTCTAGATAATTTGTTCTTTTTGAACGCAATGCTTGCCATTGATGGTTGAAATATTTATAATACTTGATCAGAAGGGAATAAAAAAGATGTACAAAATATTTGATAGGCATACTCTTTACTTATCTTTTGTTCCTCATTGAATACATATTTTGATTCCCACTATGGAGAGTTGGGAGAGGTTTTGATTATGCACTCATACCTGAAAGACATGGTTTTGGAATTATTAATTCTACTCTTTTGATTGCTTGCCTTTTAGCTATCCTATTATGAGGTAGTTTTTGGCCCAGTTTATTTTGAAGTGGAAGGTGCTTGGTTTTTCTGGCTCAAGTTTTGAAAGAAAAATATATCATCCCTGCTTATTGGTTCTTTTCATGGAGGACTTATGTATTATATTTTAATACTTAACTTATTATTATTATTACTTATTATTATTAATATTATTATTATAATTATTATTTTTATCATTTATATATTATTTTTAATAATACATCTGTTTATAAATATAATTTTTGTTTATGAATATAAGTTTTTCTAATTCATAACTTTTTGAGTTGAGTTACGATCTTTTTGTCTTTCTGATCCCCTCAGGATCCTCAAGTTTAACAACACTGCTTGTTTTGCCCTTAGCTGAATTTGATTAACTTTCAGACATATTAGACTATAAGATGGTACTGACTATGTAGGAATTGCAGAATTAAGAAATAGGACGTATAAAAAGTAAATATATAGAATATAAATTTTAATCTATGTTCAACCGTGCCAGGAGAAAGTACCATTTGAGTAGAGATATCAAAATGGGTTTCAACTCGTGAGCTGACCCAACTCACCATAGGCTAGAGCTGGGGTGGACTGGAAAAAATTTAGGTTTTTAAATGTGGGTCAAATTTAACCCAACTCACTTAACCTGTGGGTTAAATTGGTTTGAGCGGGTTGAAGGTGGGTTGACTTGTATCCACCAACGACAGTCCTCTATTAGTTTTTTTACAATTTTTTCGTAAGTTTTTTATTATAATTATTTACTACTTCTAATTGTGTAGGTTGACAATATAATTTTTTTAAATAATATTGTTCAATAATGTTTGAATAGCTTAGATGTTTGATTTATTTGTTTGTCAAGTTGCCTAGGTTGACACTAGTTTTCAACTACTATCTTTATAATAATGTTTGGTGAAATAGGTGAACACTTTGATTGTAGTATTATAAAATAATGAATCAAGTCATTTCACTTTGATTGTACTGCAATAAATATATAAAGTAAATTGAAAGAACAAAACATCCTTAAATTAGTCAATCCACTAACCCATCAACTTGTGGTGGGTTGAGCCGGGTTACAAAATTTCCGGTTCACCAAAAAGTAAGCTTGGTTGAACTTGACTCATTTTTAGTTCAACCCATGGTGAGCCAACCTATGTGAGCCAGGTTGGCTCACTTTGACACCCCTAAATTTCTGCAATAGTGCAAATTTCAGTTCAAAGGCCAGAAAGTTTAGGCCAGAATGCCTACTGTAAACTGAAAGTTGGTGGTGATTCAAATGGTGCAAAGAAAATAGAAGAATGAATAGTGAGAATGGCCAAAAGTACAAGGAGGAGAAGATCATGCTTGTGCAATTGCTCAACTTCTGCACAGTGGAAAAGAATAGATAGCTGAGAGTCTTGATGGCAACCTTCTGCCTTGCAGACTCTTGTTCAAACCTTTGAAGTGCCATTGTGAACATAGAAAGAGAAAAGAAAAGAGAAACTTTCCAAACAGAAGAACCCTAATAACTTTTCATTCTTTCTCCGCAATGTATTGTGTAACTTAAAAACAAAGAATAAACAAACTCAAACTCTATTGTGAAGTTACAAGTTTGGCTGAGTTACATGAGTCCACCATGATTCCACTGAGTATGCTAAAAGAACAAGTCCGTCGCTGAGTTAACTTGAAATGAGGTGCTGAGATCATAAACTCATGCAACTTTACAAGCTGGGTTTTAGGAAAGGGTCTCTACTCCTATGTACTATTGTGATTTGTTTTCAATTTGGAATATGTACTTGCATTCCTGTTAAATTTGTTAGTAGAGATTTAAACACAATAGAATACCAGTTGAGGAATTGTTTCTGTATACTTGCAAGTTGTATCTCTTTATTAATTGAATTTCTTTCTGTGGTTATCTAGCAACAACTTTTAGAACCTTTGACTTTTAAGGGTATAATCACTTATTCATATTTATTCTTGTTTGTTCCATGTTATTATGCTTGATTGTATTCACAGGATCTTGAATTTTGAAGCGTTCCCTGCCAAAATAGTATAATGTAAATAGGAAAGTAGGAATTGTAGTATACCTGTGACTCTGTGAGGATGGGTGGTTTTCTTTGAATTGTGTATATTCTGATTATGGTTATATTTGCAACCAATGCTGTCAAGATTGCAATCTAAATCGTGACCTTGCACAATCTTACAATCTTGCTACCCTTGACCTAGCTGAGTCGCCCTTAAGATTACTCCTGGGTGGGATTATAGTAGGACTGAAGTGTGATCAAATCAGGATTGTGGAATCATGTGATTCGGGTCTTCTAGTAGTCTCACAATCTCTCTGCCCTCTCCAACCTCTTTTATTGCTTCAATCAAAAACCTTTATCACAGCCCTGCAGTTTCCAACTTCAACTTGGGGCTCTACCTTCCTCCTCTTCTTTCATTGCAGTTTGCCCAAAACCCTTTCTATTATTTTGCACATCTGTTTTGGGATCAAGGGTGATTTTACCTCTATTCTGTTTTTAACAAACCACGGCATCTTTGTTATGTTCTGTTTAGCCAAGGCCTCTCTCTATCCTCTTTCTTTCCTTTGAGATATCTTTTCTGCTTTCTTTTATTGTATTCTTTGATTTCTATGTTATATTCACTGTATTTTGCCCTCCTCTGCCAATCCCAAGTAGGATGTCAATTCGGACCACAATGTTTAGTAAAGCAGTAGTTTTCTTTTTGGTGGATCAGATGCTAGTTTCTTCTTTCTCGATCCTGCGTTTGGGAATGATGGATGATTATTACCTTATTTTTTTTGTAATACCTCTCTGATGGCTATGGTATTTATAATTCCATTGTTTTCTTAAATATGTTCTTCATGCTCATACTGACTAACATGTATTATTGTTTGTATTACTAGGAGGAGTATTTAAGCTAGAACTATTTTTGCCAGAAGAATATCCAATGGCTGCACCGAAGGTATTTATTTAAATATTATTCTTTTCAATTGTATCTTCATATTCCTTTGCTGTTATGTTTCTGCTGAATTCCTGTACACCAAAATGAACGAAACTAAATTATGAAGTGTTAGCTGCCAGTTGATTATAATTTAAGATGTTTGGTTTATTGTGATAAGATTCATAATGAGAATGGGAGAACCAGACCATAAAAGATAACCATAGTAGTTGTAGAGCCCGAATATCCACACATTAATTAATAACAATGTCCTTTTTCTTTCCTTTTGAAATCTTTCCTTTTTAAGTTTTGGTGTCATATTTTTGGAGCTTTCTTTTGTGGTCTGAGGTACTGTTGTATTCTAAGTTTCACAATAGGAAGAGGTACACCTACAACTCTTTTGTTTATTTGTTTCATGGTGATTCTCTTGAGCAAGAATCTGAAAGGCATGTGTGGTTGTCCAGTGTCCTCTTATTTTATTGCTTTTGATACCATTATGGTTTTAAATGTGCATTGCTTTTCACAGGTTCGGTTTTTAACAAAAATATATCATCCGAACATTGATAAGGTGCATTTTACTCTCCCTAAATTCTCATTTTTTTACTGTAGTTATTTTCTCACATATTCTTGTTAACTTAGCTTGGCAGAATATGTCTTGACATTCTGAAAGACAAGTGGAGTCCTGCTCTTCAGATTCGTACTGTTCTATTAAGGTATTATTATCTTTTAGGCTATTAGATGGTAGTTTATTCTGAAGTGGTATAGGCCTAATACTTGTTGGTTTTAAAAAACTTTAATTTTTTCTCCTAAAACATGTGATCATGCATATACAGAAGAATACTGATGCATACTAATTTGCAAACCTGGAAAACTTATAATAAATCACTCTGCTGGTATGGAAGAATAATTTTTCGTTTTTATTTTCGTAAGACTTTTGTTGTGAAGGAATGTTTTCTATTTTTATTTATTTTGGTAAGACTTTTCGTTTATATTAAATCACTCATACTATGACTCATTTTTTTTGAATCTGAAGGAATGTTTTCTATTTTTATTTTATTCTGTTTTCAAAAGTTTGTATAAGAACAATAAAAATGAACTTTTATTTTTTAATTTTTCCCGTATGAAAAATATTTAGGAGACAGGAAACAGTAGAATTAGTAAATGTTGTGGGTGGTTAGCTCTTGTCATGGCAAACTAGAATGCCACACAGCAAGCGGAATGTTGTGGGGCAAGTCATTGGAAACTATTTTATTAATCTGCTATCAGTTGGAAAGAGTAATAAAATAATGAGGTTGTTGGCATTTTTTAGTATTCAAGCTCTATTGAGTGCACCAAACCCAGATGATCCACTTTCTGAAAACATTGCCAAGCATTGGAAATCTAATGAGGCTGAGGCTGTTGAAACAGGTATATTTTTGTGATTTATAAAAGAATTTGCTGATAATGATGGCATCAATTCTTACTACTTTCATGTTCTCATTAAAATGTGGCATTGAAATCTGCAGCGAAGGAATGGACCCGATTATATGCTAGTGACGCCTGATGATAAGGTTCAAAGTATGGCTCCATAATAACAATTGTAACCATCATTTTATACTGGAATTCTAGCAGATCTATGATATCGGAGTTAATATCCCTGGCAGCTTCCAGTTACCTGTTAATTTCTTCTCCTGGGAGCTGCCATACCTTGAAACATGTATGAATAGACGTGTTTTTGTCTTTTACATATCTAACAATTTAGAACATGCTTCAATCATCGGCTGTGAAGTTATTTGTTGTTCTCAACTCAACGTCAAAGGCCAAAATTTGCGAATTATTTTATGTTCTCTTTATCTTAATGAACCATGCATGATTTGTTGAGTTAGTAACCAATAGCAGTGGTTCTGATAGTTGAGTTTGTGTCCGTAGTGTGAATTGGTATCATTCTATCATTCTTTACAAAAACAATAAGAAAGATTTGAATTGATATCATTGTTACACCTAAAGCACATAATTGTTAGATACTTGAGTTTAAGTATATTGTTAGGGAGGGTGCTTGATTTTCTAAATAGAAAAAATGACTTTTCAGGAGAAATCAAGAGATACAATTACAATTCATTTGTGATCTCTTGCTTCATAAGAAATGAGTCTCGCAAGTGGAAGGGTATATTAGGATAAATTTCTACACATAAACGTAGTTTAGATATGGATTTAGAGTTAAAAATTGGGATAATTTATACGAAATTTTATACGTGAGTTTGAGAATAATTTTTTTATACATTTCTTAATTATAAAGAAATTTATATGAACAGGTTTATAGATTTCCGAAAGCAGAAAGTGGATTGGGAATAGGCTTAGTAGATAACACTTTCACAAATAAGCATTGTGCGAATAAGATCTTCCAAACATGGGTTATAATGGGTGTGTACTTGTTTTGTTAGGTCTTTTCACTTACCATGGACTAAGCATGTACTTTTACTGACACCTTTATCTGCATCTCTCAGTCTCATGAATGGCAACATAAAAAGCAACATGCAAGCTTTGGAAGACAATAATTGGTGTGGTCCAAAGAAATAGATGATGTAAGACAAGACAATAATCATTCACATTAATTTTTAATTAGGCTACATTTTTCTACAAAACAACGCACATTCACAATAAAATTTCCAGAATGTATATAATGTCTTTCAAAATTAGTTTTTTTACATAAAATGTGTTCTAGAAAGGGCTTTCTGAAAGTTGCATTTTTCTTTTCTTTCATTGCAGTGTTTCTGTCCCTTTTGTTGATGGAAGCAGCGATAATGATAGTGAAGGGTGTTTGAGTCTTTTCTGATTACTAGAAAGTGCAATTAGTAATTTTAGGGGTACAGTAAGCAATAACCTCTAATAGTTATGCTAAAGTTATTCACTCTTATCGAATGCTCTCTCACTTCCTTCGTCAACAATGGGAAGAGAAAAGGGTAAAAAAATTATTGTACAATCTAAACTATAATGTGATGATTGCCAAAGAACAACCACATAATGTTAGGTAGAAGAACAAGAATTTGTAACCAAGTTATTAATTTAGCTCTTCTTTATTTTATATGTTAATAACTCAACTTTGTTATTTTCACTTAGTGTGCGAGTCTCAAGCTTGAATTTCTAATAAAATCATGATCTGTTTTATTATATTTTTGGATGGTTTGATTGAATTTAGAAAACAAAAAATATTTTTTGCAGTTGTTCATTGTGTTTACTACATCAGCTTTTAGTTAATTAGGTTGATTTTTTGTTTCCTAATTACATGTAATTTTTTAAGAATTAACACCATCAACCAACTTGTTGATGTTCTGATTGAGTTCAGAATACCATTATTATTTTTTTTTTAAATTCGAGTTTTATATGTAAAAAATTAATCGAAAGGAGAAACATAAATATAACTAATCAAATTTTCTTACAAAAGATTAATTATAAGCAAATAAAAATTTCTTCCTACTATGATGATTGCATTGTGGGAAGAAACTTACTTAAATGGTTTGTGATTTTATTTTATTTTTAATCTATACATAAGCTGATTTAGTTTAGAAATATTTTTTCTCTCTCTTAAAGTGTCTAAAGAGAAGTTTGCTCAAATACATTGGCAATTGATAAAAGAAATCTTAATAAAGATTGTCAATTAGATTTTTGAAAAAAGTTAATTATTAGTCAATATCTTGATAACAAACAATATAATACATATAGAAAACACCATTATAGAATGAGAAATAATATGCTATAAACATATAAAAATTTCGTTGTCTCGGGCAATAAAAAATGGCGAAGTCATAATTCTATTTATTTTTATAACAACTAATTGAAAGTCTTCTTAACCTAATTTGTTGTTGATTGCGTATAATATACAATAATGGGGTTAAGTATGTTTTTAGTCCCTGAAATTTGACTCAAAATTGAAATTCATCCCTGGTCGAAACTTTGATAAATTTTGGTCCCTAAACTTTAAAAACGAATGAATATAGTCCTTTTAACCCAATTTTGTTAACTTTTTTTTAGGTTTCGAACGCATTTCAGAGTGAATATTAAGCCGAGAATGTGTCAAACGGCATAAACAACTCCAATATTTACTGAGAAATGCGTTTGAAACCTAAAAAAAAGTTAACAAAATTGGGTTAAAAGGACTATATTCATTCATTTTTAAAGTTTAGGGACCAAAATTTATCAAAGTTTCAACCAGGGATGAATTCCAATTTTGGGCCAAAGTTGAAGGACTAAAAATATACTTAACCCTACAATAATGCATCAACTTCTAAAATTTATTATTTTAAGTTTAACTTTTGAAATGAAATTTAGTTTTTCTAAAAAAAGTGAAACCTTATTCAAAACTCAAATACAATAAAATTACTGAAATGAACATTAAATGAAGAAATTTGTTATGATTTTTAAATCATTTGTGATGTAACCTTGGTGATACCATTTGGTGATGTTGTAGAATCCAGAAGAAATAGCAAAGAGTATAAAGTAAGAGGCTAAAACAGGTTTTTCTCGTTCAGAATTTAGGGTTTACAATGCATAGTGTGGGCCATTTCCCAATAAATGAAGGTGGTTTTGACGGTTATACACTCTCATCCATGCCAATTATCTCACTCACAACTGTCCACACTTTTCTCATCCTTTCTTACATTTCTCAATAACTAACCACCAACCTCATCCAACCATGTAATTTCCTTACATCTTTACTACAAGGAAATAAATAAAAGAGAAATTATGTAAAATTTAATTTTATTGAAGAACCATGATGTAAAACTAAATTATTTTGATTGTTTTGTTATAAATGGTAAATAAGCTTATTTTGTGGATATTATCTACATTTTTAAGATGAGATTCCAATATTGACTACATATATAAATAAATAAAAGTATGGATAATATATAATTTTTTCAATTGAGTATGAAGAAGAGAATGAATATGTATATACCTCTTATGTATCCATTTATATACCCACACTCTAACATTAATCTTGTTCGTTTTAAGTGATTAAAGTATCCACAATTCATTAGGTAACCTAGTTTATATATATATATATATATATATATATATATATTATTCTCTTAGTTTTTAGTTTTATAATTCATATTTTCTTTTTGTTACACACTTTTTACTCTCTCTTTTAATTGTTTGGATTGTTTTATATCCATAAAATTCATTCAAATATCTCATATACCTTTTCTCTAAATTTGTACAGTAATATTTAAATTGTGCATTATCAATTACAGTAAATTAAATAGCTTTTATGTTTTACATTTGAATATTTCTACTCCTTTTTAATATTTTTATTTATTATTTTTTTTACATAAAATAATTGACTCTCAATATTAAGTGTTCAATCGCCTAAACTTATCATTTTTATTCTCTTTTATCCTTAATTTTTATTTCATTTGAAGAACTTTATTTGTTTTGTTAAAAAAACTTTCATCATCCTTAACAGTTTGATTAGTTTGATATCTAAAAAGTTTTTCTTAGATCTTCAAGTATACTTTTTATCTTGTTTGATAGCTGGGATGAAATGTTGTGTGTTATATGATTCTGGAGCGACACACTCCTTTGTGTCAAACACTTATGTGAAAAAGTTGGGTCTGCCGGTGTGTGAGCTGCAGTGTGAACTTGTGGTATCTACTTCGACATCAAGTTTGGTCAGGACGTCGTCCTTGTGTGCTAGGTGTCCAGTGGAGGTAGAAGAACGCAAATATAAGGTGAATCTGATATGTCTGCCTCTACAAGAATTGGAAGTGATCATAGGAATGGATTGGCTCTCTGCCAATCGCATCCTTATAGACTGTTGGGAGAAAAGGTTGTTGTTTCCCAACTCAGAGGAACCTAAGTTTTTGTCATCTCATGGGGTCATGAGGGAGCTACAGGAGGGTGCCCAGTGCTTTATGATCTTCACCCATCTAGAGGTGGAGAGAGAGGAGATGAAGTCTGTCATACCAGTAGTACATGAATTTGAAGACGTGTTTCCAGATGAAGTGCCAGGGTTGCCTCCTAATAGAGAGGTGGAGTTCTCTATTGACTTAGTACCCGTAACTGGTCCGATGTCGATGGCCCCGTATCGCATGACTCCGGCGGAATTGGTAGAACTCAAGAGTCAGATTGAGGAGCTACTGGGAAAACAGTTCATCCGACCCAGTACTTCGCCTTGGGGAGCACCAGTGCTGTTGGTGAAGAAGAAAGATGGGAGCTCACGCTTATGTGTGGATTATAGACAGCTGAATAAGATGACGATTAAGAATAAGTACCCCCTTCTGAGGATTGATGACTTGATGGACCAACTGCATGGGTCATCAGCATTCTCGAAGATAGATTTGTAGTCGGGATACCACCAGATCTTGGTGAAGGCTGATGATGTACAAAAGACGGCCTTCAAGTCCAGATATGGCCACTACGAGTATGTGGTTATGCCTTTTGGTGTGACCAACGCTCCGACGGTGTTTATGGACTACATGAACAGAATCTTCCGGCCATTCTTGGATAAGTTCGTCGTAGTCTTCATAGACGATATCCTCATCTATTCCATGACTCAGGAGGAGCATGCAGAACACTTGAGGTTGGTGCTTGGTGTTCTAAGGGAGAAGCAGTTGTATGCCAAGTTGTCCAAGTGTGTATTTTGGATGGACGAGGTACAATTTCTAGGCCATGTGATATCCGCTCAGGGGATTGCAGTGGACCCAACCAAGGTCGAAGCGGTGGTACAGTGGGAGAGTCCCAAGTCAGCCATAGAAATCAGAAGCTTTGTGGGTTTAGTAGGCTACTATAGGAGATTTATAGAGGGATTCTCCAAGATAGTGGCGCCTCTAACACTGCTTACTCGGAAGGACCAACCTTTCACTTAGACGGACAAGTGTGATGAGAGCTTTCAGGAGCTAAAGAGAAGGTTGACCAGTGCTCCTATATTGGTAATTCCTGATGTTGGAAAAACCTTTGAGGTTTATTATGATGTCTCTCACCTTGGGCTTGGCTGTGTGCTAATGCAAGAGAAGAAGGCAGTGACGTATGCTTCAAGGAAACTTAAGGTTCACGAGAGAAACTAACCCACTCATGACTTGGAGTTGGCAGCCATAATGTTTGCTTTGAAGATCTGGAGGCATTACCTCTATGGTGCCCAGTTTCGTGTGTTCAGTGATCATAAGAGTTTCAAGTATCTGTTTGATCAGAAGGAGCTGAACATGAGACAGAGAAGATGGATGGAGTTCCTGAAGGACTATGATTTTGAACTTCTATATCATCCCAGGAAGGCGAATGTAGTGGCAGATGCCTTGAGTAGGAAGACAGTGCATACTGCACACCTTATGATTAAGGAGGTGGAACTATTGGAGAAGTTCAGAGACATGAGGCTGCAGGTGGAGTTGGGGTCCGAGTCCATTAGGTGTAGTACCCTTACTATATCTAGTGACTTCTTGGACTCAATCAGAGAGAGGCAGTTATTGGATGCCAGTCTGAACAGGGTCAGAGAACAACTTAGGTCGGATGAGGCCAGAGACTTTGCTTTGGGTGATGATGACATACTGAGGTTCCAGGGCAGAGTATGTATACCTGATGATGCTGAGGTAAAACGGTTGATCCTTGAGGAGGGACATAAGAGTCGTCTTAGTCTGCATCTTGGCATGACTAAGATGTACCAAGATCTCAAGGAAAAATTCTGGTGGCAAGGAATAAAGAAAGATGTGGCACAGTTTGTATCCGCTTATCTGACGTGTCAGAAGGCGAAAGTAGAGCACCAGAGACCCGGTGAGATCTTGCAGCCCTTGGGGATACCAGTGTGGAAATGGGACAGCATCTCAATGGACTTTGTGACCCATTTGCCACGAACTTTTAGAGGGCATGACACCATCTGGGTGATAGTGGATCGATTGACCAAGAGTGCTCACTTCTTAACGATGAACTTGAGGATGTCAATGGCCAAGTTGGCCTAGTTGTACATTAAGGAGATAGTAAGGCTTCATGGGGTGCCTTTGAGCATAGTTTCCGACAGAGACCCGCGGTTCACGTCTCGATTTTGGCAGACGCTACAGAGTGCTATGGGTAGCAAGCTCACCATGAGTTCAGCTTATCACCCTCAGACTGATGGCCAGTCTGAGAGGACAATTCAATCATTAGAGGATTTGTTGAGAACATGCATACTAGACCATTTGGTTGCTTGGTATGAGGTACTACCCCTGATCGAATTTACCTACAATAACAGCTTTCATGCGAGCATTGGTATGGCACCGTACGAGGCTCTTTATGGCAGGAGGTGTAGGACTCCTCTCTATTGGTATCAAGATGGGGAGGCAACGCTTGTTGGACCAGAGTTATTAAATGGTGAGAAACAGAATGCAGGCTTCTCAAAGTAGGCAGAAGGCTTACGCTGACCGTAGGAGGAGACCTTTAGAGTTTGCGGCTGGGGATCATGTGTTCTTGAGGGTGACTCGAACCACGGGCGTGGGAAGGGCTCTCCGCTCAAGGAAGCTTTCGCCCAAGTTTCTTGGTCCCTATCAGATCACGAGGAGGATTGGGCCGATGACTTACGAGATAGCTTTGCCTCCTCAATTGGCAAACCTTCACCCGGCATTCCACGTCTTACAGTTGAGGAAGTATGTGTTTGACCCGGCTCATGTGTTGGAAGCCGAGGATATACAGACCAGAGAAGACCTCACTGTGGAAGTACCACCCATCGCTTTAGAGGATAGCAAGGTTGAGGAACGCTAAGGAAAAGCTGTTAGTCTTGTTAAAGTCATCTGGGATCGGAGGACAGGTGACTCGACTTGGGAGTTAGAAGAGGACATGAGAAAATCACATCCACATCTGTTTACCTGGTGAGTCTTTATTTTTGAGGTCGAAAATTTTGTTGTTGGGGAGAATGTAAGGTCCAATTTTAATTTTCTGCCCAAATGTTTAAGGGCTGGCCTTAATCTGTTGGGCCTAAAGGGTGGCCCATAGGGTGCTAAGGCCCTAAAGCTGCTAGGGTTCCCTTTCAGCCTCACTTTTGCAATCTGAACCTAAACACTGCCCCCTTCTATTTAAGAGCTCTGCTAGGGTTAGCCGTCACCCTCTCCAAGCGAACTTCGACTTTTCCACTCCATGTAAGTTGTTCTTGAACTCGTAGTAGCTTTCCCCTTACTCTATTGTGGCTTTCCCTTGAGACTCATTTCGATAACCCATTCTGCTCTATTTCTTGGTTTCCTTCCAGCCACTTATTTCGTTCCTTGAGCTGCTACGCTCTTATGTTCTGTGTCGAGGGTGCGTCGGGATATCTTACTAGCTTATTTCCAGGTAAGGGAAGCTAGAACCCTCTGGTTGTGTGATGCGTTTTCTGTGGTTGTGTGTTTGTATCGTGATTGGTTGAAATTGCATGTTGTTGTGAATGTATGAGATGGCTGGAAATATTATTGGGTGTGAAAATATAGCTGATGGAGGTTGAACAGTGGCGTGGTCTCTTATTCTCGCCCAAGCGACTTGGTCTCGCCTAGGCGAGACTTGCAAAGAACCAACCCCAGCTCGCGCTCGAGCTCTCGCTCAGGCGGAGGGTCTTAGTTTTGAGCGAGGTGCTATCTCGCTCAGGCGAGAGACGCTCGCCTAAGCGAGCTCGCGTGGGAATTCGAGGATGGGTCACTACCGTTGTAGCCCAAGCGAGGGACCTCACTTTTGGGCGAGGAGTGGGCTCGCTCAGGCGAGGGAGGACTCGTCTAAGTGAGTACGCGAGAAACACTCCATTTACCTCTGTCGCGATCTCACCTAAGCGAGGGCCTGTCGCTTAAGCGAGGGAACCTCTCTCGCCTGAGTGAGGGCTTCTGGCCTAAGCGGGGGTTGGGCGAGAGGATGTGTGGGTACTGTTTGAATCTTTGTTTTGGGTATTAAATACATGTTTGGTTGTATTGTTATGTCAAAGTATGAAATGAATGAGTATGCATGAAACGGGAGGGTGTATGAGTTGTGAATGGTGAACTTGGATAAATTCTTGGCATGTGATGAATATGAGATTGGTTGGTTATGAATGTGACATGGTAATTAGATGAGTTGAAACCCTATATTCATGGGTGGAGTATGACGAGTTGGTATGAATTTGACCTGGAACACAAAAGAGGATTGGTTATAAGGGTTGACATGATACATATATATATGCATGATAAATATCACCTGGTTTTGTGAACATGATTTGGTCTGTGTCAGTGCATAATTCCTTGGGATCTCTAGGTGAGATTCTCAGGGTCATGCTTCAGTGGTCGGGACGTAATTTCATGGCCCCTGATAGTGGGTGTTCATGGTGGAGCCCCATCTATATAACTTGGTAAGGATTCAAGGTAAGGATCGTATCCTAACACTCTAAGGAGTCAGTTAGTCTCACTTAGAGCGAATTGACTCCTGTGGTAAGAGTAGCAGGAGGCCTGAAACTCATTTAAGGGCTAACCTTATGCGTGAGGGAATTGATTCATTGTAACACTTGTGACACATAGCTTAGGGGTGAGCAGCTCGGGGGTGAGCAGAGGTATCCACCACAAGTGCAAGCATCCGCTGAATCCGACCAGGTTATATGTAATCCGGATGAGTCGAGTCAAGTCTTAGTGTATTGATTGAAATGTCATAACATGCTTGGTTGATATGTATACATGGAATTGTGAAATTATATCTGATTGTATTAATGAAATTCTTGTTGGCTCTAGCTTACCCTTTTGCTTGTTGGTTGCTTTGTATGTTGTCCTTCTATCCTTGCGATGATCATCAATTTATTGATGGGAGCAGATGAGAGAGTTACTCGTGGTCAACAAAGGAGGGATGATTCCGCTGCATAGTCTGCATGGGCTGGACTTTAATTTCTTTATGGGCTTTTCTTTAGGGCTACGACCCATGTACTTGTTCATCCTTGGAGTTATATACTTTTGTCAAACTCTTTATCCATTTTTCTTTTGGGCATCGTGGTGTGCCTTGGGTTGTAAGGGGGTTGAGTTTTAAACCTCAGGACTGCATTAGTATGTTATCCTTATGTGATACTTCCTTTAATTTCGCATATTAAGTTAAATATTAAGTTAAATGAGGTGTTACATAATACTTTGAGTATAATTTATTATGTCATGTTACACAATCAATTATGTCATGTTTTTGTTTTTTATTTTTTAAGTTGAACACATTTCATGAATTAATTTGAATTGATAATATATATTTGAATAAAAGGTTCATAGTTTTAATATTATTTTGTTTTATTTTGACCACTTGTGTTAATATAATGTCAAACAAGGGTAAAAGAATTAGAAAATAGGGTTTAAAGTTTTAATCTAGTATTGAAATTTTAAAATAGGGTTTAAGATGTTAAGTCAGAGATTAAAAATTTAAAGTAGGATTTAATGTATTAAAGTATGATGTCAGATTTTAAAGTACTGCTTAAAATTTTAAAATATAGATTAAAATTTGAAAATATAGCTAAGCGAATGCTAAGACGCTAATAACAATAAATTAAAAAATATATAATATGAGAAAAAATATATAAAATAATGATGAAAAAAAGTGAGCGAAAAAAGTATGAGCAAAAGATATATAAAAAGATTATAATGGATGAAGAAAAAGAGTATAGATGAAGAAGATTAATATAGATGAAGGAAATAAATGTGGACGAAGAAAATGAATATAAATGATAGAGATGAGGAAAAGAATGTTAGATGAAGTAGAAGAAAAAAAAAGTAGATGAAGGATATGTGCGTGGATAAAACTGATGAGTGTGGATGAAGGAGATGAAGAAGATAAGTGTAGATAAAAGAGATGAGTGTGAGGAGATATATACTGTAAGGCCCACTTTTATTGAGTGCCCTAATGTTAAGGAGGGCTGCCACACTGTTGGGCCTAAAGGGCTGGCCCATAGGGTGCCAAGGCCCCTAAAGTAGCCAAGGTCTCTCAATTGCATGTCATTCTGAAAAATCAGTGCCCTAACTCACCCATTTTCTCTCCACAGAACCTCTGCTAGGGTTTGGAGATCTACCCAAGTTCAAGTGAGCTGAACCTCCGTCTCCCGTTCACATAAGTTAGTTCTCGAACCTAGCCTTTCTAAGTTATTTTCGTGGTTTATGTCGGGACTCACTGTGTGAATCCAATCTGCTTTGTCGTGCCACTATTTCAGTTCATAGATCTGTCCTTCGAGCTACTGGTTTTGCTGGCTTAAGAGTCGAAGTCCAATATTAGCCCTTTTCCAGGTAAGGGAAGCTAGGGTTTCATGTTATTTCTATTTTATGCGATTAATGTTTTGTGAAATATGAGAAAAGATTAGGGGAAAACGTTAGTTTTTGGTATAGTTCTGAGTTAGGGGTTCAAATATTCATGAAAGTGTGGTATTTGACGTTATTTCTCCTATATGCATCGCATAGTCGCTGGGCGAGTGCCCTGGGTCGCTGGGCGACTATGTGTTTTTCTTATATGTGCAGTCTTAGTAAAATTGACTTTCCTGACTCATTAACCGTTGGATTGAGCTGAAATTTTTTACATTTGGGTCATAACATGCTTTTTTATGGTTTGACTAGTTGGATCGTCGATTAGATGTCTGTAGCTTGAGAAATGTCATGCATTACTGCAATGATTTTGGTTTTGTGATAATAAATTTTCTTGAGGATTTTGGTGTAAGAATTATGGTTGTGGGTTGTGCTTGATTGTATGAAATTGCAAGTACTTAAATGTTGGTACTCATTTATTTGGGATGAATACTATTTTGTGATATATGTATGTCTTGGTATGCATTTATAAAGTATGAGATGAATGAATTTGCATGAGTGATATGATTCATGGATTGTGAATGATGAACTTGGATAAATCTTGGCATGCGATTTCAATGAAATGGTTGGTTATATATGTGGTCATGAATTCGGTATGAACAATAATGTTACATTGATGGCATGGTATTGG
>Ga0214545_1005938_pt1 | contig 21650 bp, 15 predicted proteins | sample CNSS4metaG_FD_160064 | JGI IMG/M metagenome (GOLD analysis project Ga0214545, IMG submission 160064) | Root nodule microbial communities from cowpea collected in UCLA plant growth center, Los Angeles, California, USA - CNSS4 | ecosystem: Host-associated > Plants > Roots > Nodule | place: USA...
CAATTCCGTGAAGTTTTGTCTAGTGTTTTGAACCTTCTTTGTCCTCTTAAGTCAAGATTTAGATCTCGCAACTTTCTTCACATTGTTTGTTCACTCTTTCCTTAAGCTACTAGAGTTCTTTGTCAAGCACTAAAGGGAATTTGAGTGGTAAAAGGCAAGAGAGTACATTCAAGAAAAAGCCTATATGTGTGATACACGAGTGAAAAATTGAGTGAAACACTTATTAAAGTGGTGAGGTCAAAAAAAAAAATAATAAAAAAATATATAATTTTTATTGCTAACATTTTCTTGCAGGACATGACTTCTTCCCAGAATAGTTATCCTGTCTCACCTAAGACTGCGACACTCATGGTTGCACTTGATAAGCTCACATTACAAATGAATCAAATGCAACAACACAATCAACAACAGTTCGATCCAAAAGTTTAATGAAGATGTGAGCGTGAGATTAGAGGGAGTGGAGAGAAGAAGAAGGAGACATGATGATTAAGACCATTCTTCTCATAATGATGAAGCGACACATGTTTTTAGGCCACGGCGAGGCCAAAGATGTGAGGCATTTGGGAACCACATGCTTAGGAGGGATAATGATGAGGAGGAGCATGATTTTAGGCCAAGACAAGGCCAAAGACGAGAGGAGTTCGGGAACCACATACCTCGAAGAGATAAGATGTGGAAGAAGATTATAATAAGGAGTGATAAATAAAGGTACTAAAAACTGATGTAGGAACTTTTTAGTCATATATTGAATTTGATTTCATTAAAGAGAGGGTTCTCTTTGTTCTTGGCTTAGGCCTCTGGTTCTTATCAAAGATTAACATCTTTGTGGCGAATCTTAACTAGACTTATCAATCTGCTAGATTGTGACGTCCTTCATCTCTGTCTTATATTTAAAATTAGTCTTTTATATTTAAAATTAATTTACAAACTAAAAGATTTTTCAGAATTCATGTTCTAAAGTCGGAGGATTTAGTTTTAGCATAAATATATGTTTTCTAATCATTATTATAGTTTTGCTTTACTTGTCTTTCTTAATTTTTATAGTTTAACAAATAGTCATAGATTCTGTAGATATATGAGAATATTTGAGTTTAAAATGGATTTTCACCCATTAGAAGTATAGAAAATATGATTCAGAATATATTCCATTGATACCAAAAAACGTATATATAGTGTAGAAATAGTAGTACAGAGGAGTTGTTTCGAATGAAAGTACTTACACCAGAGAAATTGTTGCTACTATATCAATTCAAAATAACAATTTGAATTCAAATTAATATTAATTAAATAATAACTTAATGGCAAACACTTTGAACATGAGTAAAATAATGGTCCTACAGGGTTCTTCACGAGTGTTATTTTCCATATTCATGACATTCTGTTGTTTTGGTATCCATAGATACAAGCTATGGCATCTAAAAAGAATGTTCCATTTATTGACGAGAAGGGACAGATAGACACAGCTGTTTGTAGGCCAACAAAGAATCAAAATTACATCGAGTGATAACAACGTTAATTTCAATAACATACAGTTTTTTTTTTCAAGCATTATTCTATTTAATCTTTTGGTGACCTAAGATAACTCCAATGTTGTTAGCATTAGCTTCCAAATGGAACATGACTTTTAGAAGCATGTTGCTTCATTTGAGGTTTATAGTTTCCCCTTACATTATCATAAATAAATGATGAAAGCCTAGAAACATGTCTTCATTGTGGTGCATTTTAACGAGTGACAATGCATCCTCAGTTCACATGTTTGGAAAAGCAAATACTAATGCGTGACACAAGGTTAAAAAATTAAAAAAAAACATATATATTAGAATATATAAAATATATTCTTCTATAATTACTAAGTGTTTTGCATCATTTTCAACAAAAAAAAAAAGAAAAAGAAATTAGTTCCTTCATGTTGTTCATGATCCACCCCATCAACCCTGTTCTGAGGGATTTAAACAGACTCTGATCTAAATAATTAGACCTGATAAAATATGTTAAGATTAATATTTGATCAACAGGTTGAATTTATCCAAACTTAATACAAATATTTTCATGTCATACTATGATTTGCAAAATTGGTTTATCAAAACTTGAACCAAGTGAAAACACAGGTTAACTCATTCCAACAGTTAGAATAAACACCTCTAGTTGACAGATCCATTTGGAAAATAACAGCGTTTTAGCTGCAAAGATGTTAAGCAGAAATAATGGTAAGTCAACCAATTCAAAAGTTCAGTTCTATTTATTTGGATTTTACATGTTGTAGTGGCACAATCTAGAGCAAGGTACTTCCATCATTATTAAACTAATTCAAAAATAAGATGTTTACAAGATATGACAGGTAGCAGAAACATGCCAGTTTCAAATAGTTTATTCAATGGATTTGCAGTAGCAACTAGTAATACAATAAATAGTCTATTTAATGAGATATCATCATTTGACTTATCTGCTTTATACTCAAATGCCAAGATTTGTGTTGCAGTAATCATAATAGACATTTGTGGACACGAGAAAACATTGGACAATTTACTTGGTCCATTATCACTGAGCCACTGTAGAACTTAGGGAAGATTAAAAACTTGGAAAGTCCTCTCATTCCTTCCATGGCTTCAGGATAACATTGCCTTCTCCAACAACTCCTGCAATTCCCCGTTCTTATATGCCTCTGCAGCCATACAAGAAAAAGTGAGAAAAGGGCAAGTATTTCCTAGAAATCTACCGATGATGTAACAATATGGTTTGATTTAGAGTGAAAAAGATAAAGCTAAAAACTGATTCTTAAGCAGTCAATTATAACAGCAGGATAAACAGATGAAAACTGGAGGACCTGTTCGAAAGCAACAACTTATGTTTCTTTCAACTATTATAATCGATTGCAAGGAACCAAGATATGTATATGGTTAATAAAGCATGCAACAAATAAAGACTCATGTGCAGTGTACTCCAACAATTTGTAGGAATCAATTTGGCAATAGCTGATTATAAAACAATGTCTTTGTCACGGTATAATACAACTTTTATCATCATGTTCCACAAATAAATCAATCTGTTCAGCTTTGGCATTTGTAATTTTTCACTTAAACCAGTCACTTAATATGATTCGATTTCCTTTCAAGTTCAAGCAAGTGAGTTTTCAATCTCCAAAGTTGTAGTGTAGGCTGATACTTGGAAAAAACTAAGATGCAATTTCCCGTTGTTCTTCCATTAGAATGGGAGTTTTATCTTTGGTAAACCTTTATTATGTAAGAGGTGAAACTTCAATCTTGATTGGAGAAATCACCAAAAACATCTAAGGAACTGCATCTATGTTGTATGCAACAACATCTCCATCAACTTTAAGATGCCAATTACTAGAAGCAACTGGTCTGCATGCTTCCTTTAAGAAGCATCAGAAAAACAAGGTAATGATGAGGCCATTGTGGTAGCAGACAATGATGAGGACAATTAACTGTTAAACTGAAAACTTAAGTCACATATTACATACCAACAGTGATATCACAGCCACCAAAAAACTCTCCTTCTATGTACAGTTGAGGAAAGGTAGGCCAACTGGAGTACTCCTTCAGTCCTAGGCGTAACATTTCATTTTCAAGCACGTCTATGGTTTCAAAAGGCACATTTAGAGACTTCAATATTTGCACCACTGTGTTTGAAAACCCACACTGTGGAAAGTCCTTAGTTCCCTTCATAAACAGGACTACTTTATTTGAACCAATAACTGTATCCAAGGTAGACTTCAATTGAGGAGTCAACGCTGAAACAAACCGAAACCCGAAGTTATAACTTATAATATAATTCAAGCTTCTGAAATCGTTAAAACAAGGATACAAAAGCTAAACACAGTTCTAAAGAGTCAGTTCGATTCATTTTTCACTTTTAGTCTTAAAATTGTTTTGAAACAATTTCACACCATTCACTTATCCAACAATCAATTTCTGATCCGTAGTTGATTACGTTTTTCGAAAATAGTTTCCAAAACAAGCGTTTCAAAACCAAAAAAAAAAAAAACATAAGAAAGCAATTGTAAGTTGTTTTCTCATTGTTCTTCTTCTGTTTTCATCTTGTCCAACCTCTCCCTCAATTCCACACTCATATATGTCTCTTGTACCACCCAGCACCAGCTGTCTATACAACCTAGTTGCATTTTGAAAACTAAAAGTAGTTTCCGAAAATAGAAATCAAACAAACCTAAAGGTTTCCCTGTTCTCCAATCAGAAATGGAGCATCCCCACATTTAGTATGCATAAGGTCCAAACTTTTAGTGAACAAATTAATGAGATAAAACCCCAATTCCGATAGGAAAAAAATATAAAATAAAATAAAATTGTGAAGCAATTACACATCCCCAAAATAATTGATATAGGGTACATATTTCATCATCTTTACTATCCCTAAATCATTGAATTGGAGCTATTCCCAAAGGGTGATTACCGTGAATTGTGAAAAGTTGAAGCTAGCAATTCATATGGGAACATTAAAGATTGAAACTTTAGCGCGTTTAAACGAAAACCCATGAAAGGGAAGAGGAGTAGAAGTACCAGAGGCGCATCGAATGGTTGTGGAAGCGCGTTTGATTTTGGGTTGGAAATGGACGTTGTGGGTTAAAACAAGAGGAGGAGAGGGCCGAAGAGACAGTGTTGAGGTTGTTACTGTAACTCCTCCAACATGGGATTGGAACGATGACGATGATGTTCTTGAATGCAACTGCAGTTGCAACGTCAAAGGCTTAGCACAGTAAGACATGTTTGCTTCTCCTTCCAAACACAAATCGCAATTCACCCACAACACTCTGCTCTACCACAATTCTATATTTTCAATAATATAATACAATAATTAGAAACAACAAACTCATAAATTATGGTTTTATCAATGCAATAGAGAATTTTGGGTTGGATTTTGGTTGTGAAAAAATAGTTTGTTCAACAACAATAACTATAACTATGCAAATTAGATTTTCGATTTAGATTATTGTAAATGATACAAATTTTCTTTTGAATATGTTACATAATTATCTATTAAAACGGTTAATCATAACAATTGTTTTACCAAATGTTTATTATATTTTTAGTTGTTTCTGTATAAAATATTATATTATACCATCCTTACATAAAAATTAAACTACAAAATGGTTTCTTATGGCCATGAAACTATTGCGCGTTGTTAATATGATACATTGCTTTATCACAAAAATTTTGGCTTCTAAATATGATTGTAGTGTTGCTTGTTGAAAAGCTAAAGGAAACACTCAAATGAAATAACATCGAAATAGTTATTAGGGACAGTTATTCTGGGGTATTTCAAATTGAAATATAAACTAAAGATAAAAGAGTTTGAGAAAAGTTTTAATATATAAAAATGCACATAATTAAATCATGTAGTTTTTCTTCGAATGTATATTAAAGTAAAAGAAAATTTAAAATGGTATAAAATATTCGTGTAAATAACTTAAAAATGAATTGAGAATGACGTGTTAATTTTAGGTCACGTACTAAAAGTTGAAAAAATGTTTCAAATAGTATATTCTTACTTTTATTCGAATGTAATCAAATTAAAAATATTAAATAAGTAAAATTTTGAGAGAATGAAAACATTCTTATGTAAGAAGGAGACTTAAAAGTTTAAATTATTAAAATTCCATTCAAAATCTTAATAGTAAAAACTATATAAATAATCATGTGCAATTTATGATATTATTTATATAATTGTTATAAGCGCATGTTTATATTCTTAAAATATGATATTTATTTTAATATCAAATTATAATTATGATTGTATACATTTTTTTTATCGGTATAATTTCTAATATTTTATATTAATATGATATATTTGAATGGCAGGATAACAATCGTAAAGTTTGGAAGTAGAACATAATTTAAGTTGTATGGATATTGTTTATAAGGAAGAAAGAGCCTCCAATTATTATCAAGACAAACATTATAGAAGGAATTGATCTTTATGAAAACTGAGAAATATTTAATGATCCCTTATAATGTTTATAAAGAGGGATGCTTTTGTCGGAATATGTGATTTTATCTACAACATGTCACAAATTTGAGAGTCCTATAAATACTACACATACTTTCTGCTTTGAAGTCATTCAATTTGTTCTTATGATGAACAAACACTGTTGAGATTGACAGTGATTTTAGAAAACAAAAACACCGATTCAAAACAATCACACTGAAAAAAAATTGGTAGGAGGTTTGTTATTTATAACTATTTGTTTCCACTTGCATCTAATACGATAAATCAAAAAATTAAATTTTAATAAAAAAACAAAAAAAAAAAAAAAAAAAAAAAAAACTATCATTCTTCATCTGTTGAAATGTCAATTCCCATCAATGACAGTTTTTCACATAGTAAATTGACATTCTTGAAATGTAGACCTCTGATGCCAACTTCAGTTGCAGCCTCCACATTTGTTTGCCTAAGACAAAAATCATAAAAATCATGCATAATTTAAAATAATCACTTCAAGAGTTTTCCGATTAGCCAATTCAAACAAATTCAACTTTGTGAATTTGTCACAGAAGAACAGATCAATTATGGAAGAGTGCACTCTCTTCTTAAGACTCAAATAAAAATGTTTAAATATGGTTTTACTGTGCTTAAAAAAACTATTTTTACTCTCATATTTTAATTACATTTTAAAATGGTCTATCACCAGATAGATACTGTGGTTTGATTTTGATGAGTGATGCAGTGTATAAAGAGAGTGAGAACCTGTCATCTACAAAAATACAATTTGTTGGATCAACATTAAGATGCCTCACAACTTCGTTATAGAATTCAGTATCAGGCTTCCTCTTTCCTGAAACACATAATGAAGCATAGTTTGAATGCATGCTTTAATAACGAACAACAAAGTGAAATATGAAAAAGTAGAATCAAGACTTTGTTTTGTTCCACTAGAATCTAGAAATTACTGAATGAAAAAGATTATGAATGTATACCAAATGTGCATGAACAAAATGTCCAGGATAAATATTTTGATAGTTCTAACTTGTCTTCAATCAACTGGTACCTACAGTACAAAACATTCAGTAATATGCAATGAACACAAAAACACAGATCATAATAGAAAAAGCAAATGCATTACCATATAGGATAGTTTGTAAAAGCATGCATCTCATAGTTGTTTTTCTTTAATGAAAGAAGCAACGGTTCGATGCCTTCTATGTACGAATATCCACTTCTCATACAAGTTTTTAGGCCTGACAGAAAATTAGAAACACATGCAAGTCAATGTTCGCATCCAAAGATTACACCAATCTCTGCTAGAAAGTAAAATCATACAGAACAAGCGAGGCTTACAACAACCATTTATATATTAAGTCACAAAACTAAAAAGTTCAAGAAAACTGGTATGAAATATATTATAAATATTAGCCATAGTGAACAATTTAAGTATCTTGAGTTTTCTATTCTTTGGTTAATATCGAGAACAAAGACTGATGACTCGTTAGAATGGGCGACTTTTAACAGTGATCAAGAATCACACAATATCAAATGATATGAATCAATTTCTTCCTATGTCATGATATTTGAATAATGAATTATGCTATTCTAACATCTATGGTTCATATCGTGAATCATGCTAATCCTAACAACTATGGTTCACGATATGAACCGTACTAATCTGCAGTATTCTTTAAAGCAACCCAATATTGGCTTTGGTAGAACAACCAACAGACAATCAAATCACCATGGAAATTGATGTAAGCACAAAAATGTCTTGTACTGACAATTCACATAAAGATTCTTCTAACTTTCTCAGTCATACTGTCTCTGTAGACTAACTGCTCAGTCACCACCTCACTTTAGGATAAGCATTAACTGTCACAATTTCCCGAAGGACCACAATATTCATTTATAGCAAAGTAACAAAAAAGCCAACACATTCTTCAGTATATATAATACTCAGAGTAGACCACAAGGATGAACCATAGCCAATTGTCAACTCCTCTGTATCAGCTTGATCTTTAACTAAAAGTTCAAAATATGCCAGTTCTAATTTTCAAAGAAAAGAGAGAAACAGGGATTTTTAATGTATTAAAATGACACAGAAATATACAGTATATAACGTTATGTCTGCTTAATTGAAACATGATTAAGGTCTATTAGCAACAAAATCTCAGACCAACCCACCTTCTAGATCAAAATCCCTTCCATCCTTAAAAAATTTTCTTGCCAGCTCCATCTGGAAGATAATGACATAGATTGATAAGAAAATTGTTGTTGAAAGTAGACACTGTCAAACCATTCTAGGAATAAATTCTAGTAAATTAGAAATTAACGAAGTGCAGTACAAGCAGTGTGGTCGGTTGGAAGAAAACGGAAAAAAGTGTTAAGAGTTTTTGCAGATAGAAACATACTCCCGAATACACTCTTTGAACATACTCTCTACTCAGACTGATATTTATTGCATGACTCCAGCTTGTTTTGATCTCAAGTCTAATTTAACGAATCCCTTCTGATTTTATAGTTTAATATAAAATTTAAGCATTAAATGTGTGTTAGAGTGTGTATTGCAAACCCCTTTGTCTGCCTTTCTCTTGAACCAGAAGGGAACCTCAACTTCCCTGGTCCCTCTCCATTGAAATCCTTGGCATCCCTTTCCCTCCCTCGAATCATATATCATATATGATATACTGTACAATTAGAAGATTCAAAATGACCATTTACCCAGACATGGCTACATATGTTGAGGAGAAGATAAGCACATACGACGCATGAAAAAAACGTACACATGACAGAAAGCTTTGTAAACCCATCAAACACCCCTTGTGCAATTCAACTAAAAATCCAAATCCCAATTCAATTTCTATCAAAAGCTTAGACCTTTACATATAACAAGAAGCAGGGTCCATAGTCCATACTTTGCAGCAATGAATTATCAGAGTTGGGTTTTTTACCTCATCAATGAGACCCTTTTCAAACTCAATCCAAGCAGTGGGGTGCTTGATATCTATGAGCTCCTTTAAAGACATTCCGAAGAAGGCAGGGACATCTTGGTAGAAAGGGTCACGAACAAGGGTGTCCATGATATCAAATAGCAGAACAGGAAGCTTCCTTTCATTGGTATTATTGGTCAATGCCATGGTAGTGATTGAATGTGACGATGAAGGTTTCAATCTGAATTTGAGACACAAACGTCTGGTGGGTCTTGTTTGGAATAAACAACAGATAGAGAATGAGGGTACTCCAATTCCTCCCATCAACACCATTTTTGTATCACTCTGTAACTCGTTGCATTTTGCTTTCACTTCTTTTCTTCTCTTCAGTATTCTCTCTGCTCTTCTTGGCCATAAATAGTCACAAACTATTTCAATATTTTATTAAAATTTAATGTCTTCATGTTATGACCAGCATAAAATCAATTATACAGCTTTTAAATAGTTATGAACGATATATTTATTATAGGGCTAATTGTCTCTCATTAAAATTTGGAATTGGTCTTTTTTCGAAATTTTTGATTAATTTAGTTCTTTAGTTTTTAGAAATATATGGATTTAGTCCTTTTAACCATATTTTGTTAAGTTTATCTAACGTTTCAAGCATATTTCATGATAGTATTTGAATTGTTTGACCCATTTTCGTTTAAATGCTAACTCAAATATTATTATAAAATGCATTTAAAATTTTAAATAAACTAAATAAAATTTGATTAAAAGGACTAAATCCACACATTTCTAAAGATGAAGGACTAAATTGATTAAAAATTTCGATAAATGACTAATTTCAAATTTCACAACTTAAGAGATCAAAAACACATTTAACCCTTTATTATATGCAAAGATGTGATGTCTTGTAAGAAGCATGATTTATTGAAATTGTTTTTGTTATTTATATATAATAATTTTTTCATTTTACTAATTCATTTCGACGTGTTTTAATAATTTCTTTTTTGTTTTCCAAAGAAAAAATGTTTGAGTTGTTTGTCCGGGTAAGATGTGATGTGCAAGATGGGTAGTGGTGATTAATAAATGCATTTTCTATTAGTTTTATTTTCTAGGTAAAATGATTGGTTGTAGTTTTATTTGCATTCTTTTTGTCTTATTCTTTTTCGCATCGCATATTTGCCACCTTTTTTTCACAAAATATGTTTTGGAAACTAATTTTGTATTTTAGAGTAATTTATGCATTATACCTTGCGTGCATCTAATTTTTATTTACTTTTGTAGCAAGTCACGTATTAAAGAGAGATGATACCTTGCGTGCATGAAAAGTGAACAAAATTTGAACCGAAAATAACAAGTTTTAGTACATCCAGTAGCAAAAAACTGTCCTACATATTATCAAACTAATTACATTACATTACATCAAATTGTTCATCAAATAAAAAAGTAAAAACACCCCAAAATATGTAGCAAATATAACACAGCCTTGTTGCCTTACAACAACTCAGAAGATGCTGCCCCAAGGATTCCCCTTCATGTAAAATTATTGGCATGCAAAAGAATAGTATACAAATCAATTTCGTCAATAAAATCACAAATGTAATTAATATATCATAGAGACGGATTCTTGTATTTTAACGCGATCAGTGCCACTAAAAGGAGAGGGCAACAACAACTAGCACTAAGATTAACTCTTTCACGGTTCCTTTTGTTCCTTGGCATTGGCAATTTGTATTACATGCCTGATGATGTTCGGTTTATCCGCTGAGCACCTAATTTTGGAGCAGCAGGTTTGGCGACCCTACCTCTGCCAGTGGATAACGGCTTCGCCTTGGTAGTGGGTGCTGGAGCAGCAATGGCAGCCCAGGGATCATCATCATCAGTTTGAGCTGTTTTCAAATTTAAAGGTCTCGCAGTTTTTGGAGCAGGAGCTGCTATAGATCCCCACAAATCATCATCCTCATCCTTGTTCAATTTTGGTGTACTTTTTGACGGCAAATTTGAGGCTATAATTTAAAAAAATAAATAAAGTAATTAATACAGGAAAAGGAATAACTCAAGGATTTCCTGGAAATTGTCAAAACATTCAGAGCAGATTGCAAACTTGCATAAGGAATTCATACATCAATCACTTCATAGATCTTGTCATTATTTATAACATAAAAGACGCAACAGTTTGTCAACTCGTGGTTCTTGTCATATAATCAAGCATAAAACATTCAACGACAGAGTTTTCCAAATTATCCTTTACTGGTTTGGCACAACCGTATATGATAACTTTCAATTAGACACTGAAAATTACTATTAGTTACCAACAACTTGCAATCATGGAAACTCATACCAAAATACTGACAGAGAAATGAAAAAATACCTTGTTTTTTCTGTGAAATAGGTTGAGAAACAGGCCGCCTTTGTGCTGCTTGAATGTTTGAAAGAGCTGGAGCTGGTTTTGTCTCTTCAAGTGGTTCCAGTTCATCCCACCCATCCCTGTCACTTTCATGATCTTCTTGAATTCCATTTTCAAGTTCTCCCCAGCCATCCGTTGATGTAGGAGATGTAGGGACAGGGTGTTCAGACAAATCTGTTGCGGAGCTTACACGAGCAGGTGCTGTCGTCTCAATGCCTGAATTACCCCAAAAAAATAAATGAAATAAACATGGGTAAATGTCGTAAAAACGTACTCATGGAAGGATGCTACCACAATTAAGCAAAATGAATTAAGGCATCTTCAACAGGTAAGATGTAGATGCAGAATAGATAGCTTTGTATCTTCCCCATTGTTTTCCATGTTTGTTCCTTTCTTTTTCTTTGTTCATCAGTTAGAATAGAATAAAATCACATAAATACCAAATCATTTCAACTAGCTATAGTCAGGTGATTCAGGAAAGATCAATCCTCCAAAAGAAAAAAACATGACATTGATTTAGTCAACCAAACAAGAAATGGGACAAAATCGCGTGTTTGACGGTAAACACTGATCATTCATCGTTTGACTCAGGAACTGATTGATATCATTTTCCAGTGATAAAGGAGCTAAACTTATGTTACTCTCAATTGAGGACTAAATTAATATCAATTTTCTTTGGAGGACCAATTCTGTCACTTTCTATGTCAAATAGAGTAAGTTAAACTAAATTTTCTTTGGACGACCAAAATGATGTCTCTTGTATTTTAAGGGTTTACATTTCCTGCAAGCTCTTTGTTAATGAAACTAGAGAAATTGAAAGATTGACAGATTCCACAGTGCTAATTTCATTGTTTCCAACATTCTCTAGCATTTCAGTTAGCATTAGCCATACCTGTGGTACCATTAGAAGCTGTTGAAGTGACTGCAGTCGAACTTGCAGAAGCAACGGGAACATGATCAGAAGGTTTACCCTTCAAGGTCAAAGAGCTCATAGCCCATCTGAAAGGTGACAAGGGTTATACCAGTAACAAATTCCTAACGAAAATGTATATATTGGGGGAGGGAACCAATAATAACAATTGTGAGCTATTTTAGAATGAAAAATTAGATAATCTACACATACTAAGTATTAACACAATGAAATCTAAAATCATAAGTCGATATTAACAATCTATTCCTCTCCATTTCTTAACATTTGAACTTTCAATCACGTAAAGTTTGAACTGACTTACCCAAGCAAACTAGCATTTCCTGGAACAGATGAGCTTCCCACACTTGCAGCACCAGTGGTATCTGATGCATTTGTCTTTTAACAGAAAACATAACATCAGCATCACATTAGATGATCATCTTTAAAGACATTATTAGTTAATATAATGGTGATTTCTCAAAAATACAGTTTCCTTCCAATAGATTTTTTTTATTTAATTACAAAAATTAACAAAGGATATTAGTAGTGGGAGAAAACTATATTATCAGATGTGAAGTGCAAAAGATAGACATATGTTGATAGAAAATAGAAATCACACACACGCACAAACATATAAATTCAGCCTGCACACCTAATTTCTTCAATAAAAGAATAACATTATACCCTGGCCGATTTGGGAACCATGATAAGCATCAGAACAACAGCCAAGAACAATTTCGGAGTATACCTTTTCATAATGTTGCTTGGCTATCTGCAAAAACTGATCAACTGCTTGAAACGCCTTAGTTCTAACATCACTGTTTAAACCATGAAAAAAACATGGTGCAATCAATGTCTCAAAAATGACCAAATAATCAACAATACAATAGTAAAAATGATCTCTATAGAATCTAAACACAAGAACCAACAAACAAAACATCGCATCTCAGCACAAATATAAATACAAATACAAAAGAAGATACAGAGTATATCAATATATAATTTAGGGAAAAAGGCATTTCAGCAGCAATGAATTACTATACCAAAATGATGAATCAGCCAACTAAAAGACCTAATTATTTGGATGAATTAAGTCACTGGAATATTCATCTTTTTCACATGGTGAAGGGGATAGAAGAAATACAAGCTTATACTGAGATATAACCTGTCAGGATCAATTGTGAGCACAACAACATTAGGAAGAATCCGGGTTGCAACTTCAGTGATGTCATAGTAGGAACTGGTGGCACACAAAGCCATAATACCTGAATAATAATAACTTAAAATTATGTAAAAAGAATGTTGGAAAAGTGTAACAATGAACAAGAGTTATAGATAGTGTATGATTCTGATACCTGCTCCTCTAGCAGGTGCGAAAGTATCACGCAGTGCACGAACTGTAAATGCATTGATCAGAACTCTTTTTCTTGTCTGACAAAATAGCATCAAAGTTAACTCACCGAAGAAAAATATGCTATAACATTATAAAATAAAACAGCAAACTGATTGAATTTCAGATAGCATTTGGAACATACTCCTTCGTTTAAGTAACTTCCAATATTGCCTAGTAATATGGTAGTATTTGTTCTAATTGCTGGTTCTTCATCAACCTACAAAAAAAATGCAGATGTTATACATTTTTAGAAATGAAAAACCACGAAGAAATGAACATAAAGAAGCAAATAAAAGAAATAAAATTGTAAACTTTCCCCTAAATATAATGCTTTTGTTCCAATCAAAATTGGTAGTCAGGTTATCAGTAAATTCTGAGAGATAAGAGATGGGAAACACGTATGCTTCAAAAAAGGAGCTGTGTTAATCAATATATTATAAAATTCTAATGGGACACTTCACTTTTTTCCGTCAGCATATTGGTCTCACGTGTTCAAGATTATTAAAAACAGTAAAAACAATTTAAAAACAAAAACTTTCTCGATTCATCACTTTCAGTTACAAACAAGCAGTTTGACTTTTAATTCATTATACAGAGCTTGTTTAGGCAGTACCTGCAACTTTGACAAATACTTCAATAATGACCCTGAGATGGTCCTTTGAGACAGCTGCAATTATGAAACAAACCACATTTTAAAGAACAATTGTCCACAGAAATTTCACCAAATAAATAAACGATAATATTTGGGGAGGAGGGAAAACTAATAAAGAAAAGAAACAGTAAAGACACAGGCTGCAAGCTCTAAAGTACATGATATTTTAAGGGTTGATCAGACTTTAATGACTATTCAATCTTACAAATATAAATATCAATCTAAAGCAAACTAAGCATCCCATTGAAGTGCATTAAATATCATTTAAACCTCACTTTACAAATCAGTTTTGTTAGGTACAGTTAGGCTTAAAACACACTTTCTAAGATAAATCAATCTTACAATTACCATATCTGAGCCTCTTCAAAAACATTTATTAACAAAGTATATTAAAGAGATGGTAAAATAGACCATAGTGGAATAAAATATCTGTGCTATTTTCCAAGCTCCGATACAACTAATACCTCTGTTCTATTAGAAAAAGGTAATGGCTATGAACATAGATAATTTAGAAGTGTCATCACTTCCCTCAAACAGATATTTCCTGTGATTGTTGGGTCAAACATGATACACATACACCAATTAGCTATAAATGCTATATGTATGTGGCATTGCACAATAAGACCAGTAGCACTTCTAAATTTTAAAATCAAACCAAGGGAAAACAGGCATACCTTTGGAGCCAGAATTAACATAGACTTTAGAGTCAGTTCCCTGAGAAAAGCAGATGTGTCGGAAAACCCAGTAGCAACATGAGGGTAAACCTAGTCATATGTGTCAATAAGAATTTTAAAATATCCACATTGTGAAAAGGAATTTCCAAGAACACAGGAGGTAGAGAAATTGAGTACACACTTGCTCATCAACAACTTGTGGTGATAAAGACTCTCCATACTGATCAATATGTTGGAGAAGGCCAACTCGAATAGCTCGATCATTGGAGGCAAAGAGTTTAACTATTGTAGGAAGTACCTAGATTTGAATATAGAAATCCAATACAAGAATGGGGTTGAATCCTAATTAAAGAGTGTAAATAAATGTATCCACTGTAAAAAGGGAAAAGGAAATGGTTTACATGAAAGTGTGAAAATATTATTTACCTTTATATTAAACTCCTCAGCTGAAAGCCAGGAACCCATTTTCAACAACGCAGTCAAGGCTGAAGCAGCAGCTGAACCAAATTCAAGGGCAGAAGCTAATAAAGGAAGTAACTGAAAATACAAAACATAAGAATCATAAAAATTGGATACTAAAAGTTTATCCGATTATAGTTTACTATCAGAAATTCAACTGAAATATACCTTCTTCAACACTATCTGGCGAGGAAGTTGCTCAGCTAAATTTGGAAGCTTGCGGAAAAAGGTGTCTCTCTCCACACTATCTTTCAAACTGAGAATTTCCATGAAATGTATTGTGTCTACCAGCTTATTTTGAAAATATTCTGCATATCCATTATTGAAAAACCCAAACTACATAAAATATAGGATTTTTCATAAAATCATATCATGAGCCCAAGTTATGGCAATATCAAAACAAGAAAGGCAACCGTTTAGATAGAATGAGTTATACAGATTACTAAAGCAAATTTTCTTTCTTGTTTACAGGTGATCTGGACAAAATAAAATTATTTTACATTTAGATATGCTAAATCTCCATTAAATAACTGCAATACACAGTACCGTGACAAAGTGAATCCCTCTTCCCTCCCTTTCCTAGCACAATCAATCCTCTTCACAAGAAACTAAAACAACAGAAGATTTATCCCACTAGGTGAAGTCGGCTACATGGATTGAATGACATCATTTCGGTTGATGACCAAATTACTAGGGATTTTATTCAACATGAGATCATAATTTTCGCGCAAGTACTTCTTGGTCTCTTTATACCCCATTTCAATAGAGGTGGCAAAACGGGTCTGCCCAATCTGTTGTGGCCCGATGAAAACAGGTTAGGCCGGGCCGGGGTAGGCAACAATAGTTATACGGGTTGAAATTTATAACCCGTCCCATCAGAGCGGACTGGTAGGTTAACGGGCTGGTCCACCATTTTCCAATTTTTCAATTTTTCAATTTAATAAAAAAAAATTGTTTCTTTTTTTCAGTTTTGGGCCTATTTATTTGCTTGCTTTTGTGGACAATAAAAGTATCTCAAAACCCACCTGACAACCCCCCCAGGTCATACACCAGTACAATGACAAAGAAATAGGAAAAATATCTCTTACAATAACAATAGTTTTCAAAGCAACCACCGCCATTCACCCTTTCCTCGGTAAAATCAAGCATTTGATAACCGAGAACATTGTAGTTACCACTTGCATATTCTTTTCCATATCACAAGTGCACTGTAAGAAAGAGATAAAAAGATAGGTTCTTTGGGCACAATGAAGAAGCCACATGTTGTGTGCATTCCATAGCAAGAGTCACATAAATCCAATACTAAAACTAACAAAACTCCTTCATTTCAAAAGCTTTCACATCACCTTTGTTAAGATTGAGTATAACCACAAATGCCTTCTCAAATCTAGAGGGACTCCTTCCTTTATTGATTATCTTCATTTCAGTTTGAAATTGTCCTTAATGGCCTACCCGAGCTTGATGTGGATGCCACACAGGATTTCCTTCCCTTTGTGACTCCACTAGAAGAACTTGACAGTGACAATATTGAAGGGAAGGAGAAGGATGTAGAGTGGAGCAATGGCGATGCACACGTGTGACTCCAGTAGAAGAACTTGATGGTGATAATATCGGAAGGAAGGAGAAGGATGTAGAGTGGACCAATGGCGATGCACATGGAATGGAACCTTAACCCTAATGTTTTTCCCCAATCAACTAAGTATGAGAAGTGTTAGAAGTTCCACATCGACTAAATATAATTTCATAGTATATAAGTGAAGTGCAACCTCACCTTACAAGCCGATTTCTGGGGTTGAGACCCACTTCTAACATGATATCAGAGCCATTGTTTAAAAAAAGCCTATCATAGCGAGATTTCTTAGACATTTTGTTCCACCCACGATCGGGCTGCTAACGGACCACCCATTAATTTCTAGTCCCACGCACGAGATGTATATACCTTGATGTGAGGGGGTGTGTTGGAAGTCTCACATCAGCTAGAGATAAGGCAATTTCATAGTATATAAGCGAGGTGCAAACCTCACCTTACAAGCCGGTTTTGTGGGGTTGAGTTAGGCTTAAAGCCCACTTCAAACAAGAAGAGAAGAAAGAATAGAAAATGAATATGAAATAAAAGGAGAGAAGACAAAAGGATATGGACGTGCGAGAGTCTAGACATCATCTTTATACATTTGACGGGCTAGTGGGTTGGCCTGTCCCACCCAACTTGTGACCTAGTCGGTTGGTGGGCAGAGCCAATGCGGGTTGACAAGTTCAAAATGCTGACCCGACCATCCTAAATGATGAAGGGTTGTTAGACTGGCTTGCCAGTCTCGGTTCACTTTGCCACCCCTACTTTTCAACTGTCTACTCTCCTATTAGTTCCTTTTCATGGCCTTCTGTGCACATGATCAAATCAACTTAACCAATTCATTCTCATCTTTTCTTCAATTGACCCCGCACACATCCATCTTTACTTTTCATTTTTCTACTAGCACTATTTTATGTTGTTCCATTAAACCCCAATATTCAATACCATAATGTATAGTTGAATCCACAGCAGTACGGATAAAACTTTCCTTTAAGCCTGGTAGGTAACTTGCAATCAAATAACTTAAGTTCTCTTTCTCAATTTTAATAACCTGACTGGTCATAACATTGTCACTTTACCCATCATTTTTTATTCTTCGTTGTTAAATGTAGAAACCCCATGACAGAACGTTTTCCCTCATGTCCACATAAAATTCATTTTTCTCTTCTATCTTGCTTAAATTGCAATTTATATGTTCTATCTTACTCCTACTCAAACAAAATCCCTTCAGTTCCAAAGTTCGTTTCCAAAAGTTTAAAGCTAACTTTTTCCCTTGATTCCTCAATCAAAACTATATTATCCATAGAAAACATGCAATTAGGTATTAACTCCATTCTATCCCTGGTAAGCATATCCAAGACTAGATTAAATAAGAATTAGTTACACATTTTACAACTCAATTATCATCATCCTTTTGCGAATTTTATCACTCAACTCAAATTACTTTTTATGCATTTTACCACCAAATTTTCTATTTCTGAAGATTTTACCACCCTTTTTTGTTTGCATGTTGTATCGTAAAAATGGTAAAGAGATCATTAATTTGTTCTGATGTAAATAACCTTACTAGTACATGTATTCAAGTATGTATAGGATCCGATACAGCTTACAATATAAACCACAGAACACATGAATCCTTCAAAGAAAGAGGCAAAACTACTAGAACGCTAGGTAAACCATTTCTATATATGATTAAGTATAAATACATAAAGGATAACTCACCGCTGTTTTCTATAAGCTTTGATGAGTTTAACCTACGAGAGGGCATGGAACTCAATAGTCGTTGATAATCTGGAAGCAGAGACTGTGAGACAAAAAATAACATAAAAGTGAAAAATGAACTTCTCAAATAAAAACATAAAAGCAACCAGTAAACTAAGATATCCTTTTTAATTACCATATGCAGCCATAAAACCATGAAGGAGAAAAAAAATGAGGCTACTGACCTTGGGAATGGAACCAGTGTTGCGTAACTCCTCTGTCTTGCTCAACCTCAGACCAGAGAATACCTCATAAATTAGGCAGCCTATAAAATTATGATTTTTAAATATGTTAAGACATAGAATGGAAAACAGAAAGTGGAAAAAATTCAGTGAACCTACAATATCAGTCCAAATTTTCATAGTTTAAACTAAAATTACTCATTCTCCCTGAGAAAAGATTGCCAAGTTTCAAGGAAAAAACTGATTTTACATGATTAGACGTCTGCAGACATAAAATACTCATGAAGATCAGGAGAGAAACATTGATACCCATTTTGAGGGCGATACAAATGAATGACCAAGTAGAAATTTTATCATGACCAGGTGTGAGGTTATGAACAAAACATGTGGTACCAAAAACACAGAGTGGGGCAACCAATCATTAAAGTCAGATGATGGAATCCAATTAATGAGATAGCATCTTGTAAGGATAGCATCTCCCAGAAAAGGTGAGGAAGATGATTATGAAGAAGTGTCCAATTAATTTTAATAAGATGTTTGCTTCTGAGTTCAATTTCACCATTTTGTTGAGGAGTATGACGACAAGAAGTTCTACGAAAGATGCCATGAACTGCTAGGATCGGTTAAACAGATATTCACAAGCATTGTTACAACAAAAAGCACATACAGATGTACCAAATTGTGTTTTGATTCCACTTAAAAAATTGAAATATAGAAAAAATCTTCCTATTGATTCTTCATTATTAACCAAATCCAAATTCATCAATAAAGGTAATAGATATTTAAAACTGGAAGGGATAAGGAGAAGGACCCCAACTATCATAGTAAACTAAAGAGAAAAGCGATAAAGCTCATTTATTAAGACTATCAAGAAAAAACCGGAAAATATGTTTTCCAAGCTAACATCACTCACAATTAAAAGTAGACAAATGTTTTAAACTTTTGTGCAATTTTGTCAAGCCAGGACATTCTAATGTGCATTAATAATAGTAAAGATAAACATTGAGCTGAAATTGTGTATTATTTAGACAGCACAAGTGCATTATTTATATTAAGAAAAAGAAAGCAATACAATAAACAGAGGAGATCTGATATCCTCTAATAACAAAGATATGACACAGGAAAAATAATGTTCCTAATAATACGTATTTAATCTAGATATATATAGGATCAGCTCCTTAATTCTATAACTGTTAAATAAATAATGAAAAACCAGCTCTTTCTCTCTTAATTTCCTTTGTTCTAGTCCCACATTTTCCATATTATCTCTTTTCCTAATTCATATTCCTAGATCATATTAAATCAAAATATGTCAAATGACCCTAATAAAGCAGAATATTTTCACATGACCTTGTGTAACCAGTTCCTTCTTGTCTCATTTTTAAATAGTTTCAAATTTTGCAAAACGCCCCCTAGTGTAATTTCACAAACTAGAAAATAATCTTATTAAATATTCTCGGTGGAACTACCTAATTCTAAATGAGAACAAATTGTGAAATATATATTGGGGTCTTGTGATCAATCAACTAGTCTTGGCAGTTGGGAAGAGGAACTGAAACTTAACCATAAGCTAGAAACTAAAGACACAAAAATAACAGAATATTCTTCCTCCTATGTTCTATTCCTCGATTCCACCATATAAACGAATTTGATATCACTATGAATTATTATCTAAAAGAACAGAGAAAAAGAGCATACCCATGCCCCAAGAATCAATGGCCCACGGAGGAGACTTCTTAATTGCATCCCAGTCTGATTTCGCCAACTCCATTGGTTTGTATTGCGATCCAACAAGCCATGCATATTGCTGAACAGAAAATATAATAACTTGTGAGCAGAATATTTGGTCTCCCTATTCCATACCCTTTATTTCTAAATAAAGAAGCCCAGATCAAATCACTACAATGGAGCATCGATAATATCTAATCTGTCATAAATCATATGAGAGTCGTAAAGTTAGAGATGACCAAAATGTGTGAACAGACTTAAGTCTGCAAAAGATTTAGCATGACATGGCCATTTAAGTGTTACGTAAATTCAAATAGCAGTGCCAAAACTAACAAGGAAACAATATATTGCAAACAGAAACAAGTAATACCAGCATTTGACTAGCAGATGTTTCATTGCTCCCATCAAACTCAGATAGAACATCGAAAGCGTGAAGCTTCCAGTCCAAAGTCGGTGTAACAACAACACTAGCCAAACAAACATTACCATGAATCTGCAAACATAAAACTTGTCAATAAATGATTAAAAAAATTAGCCAAAAGAAAGAAACTCATAAATACTCACAAGTTTACAATCATTATTCAAGAAGCTCACAGCTTTAGCTATTTGATGAAGACCCAAAGCATAATATTCATCCCTAAACCAGCAATAACTCTTCACTAAACCAGCAATAACTCTTCACCCAAAAACACTATAGCACTCCACGCATACAATAACTCTTACACTCAAAAAACAACAATAACTCAATTGATACCTTTGTGTACCTTCAAGCCCTAACTCCTTGATTTTCTCAGACAGTGGCATCACAGGTTCAGTCACAATATATATCGTAACCTTCGGCGAACCTGCATCGTAAGTCTCAATCTCAGCGCTGTGAAGAAACGACAATATATTCGGATGCCTAACCTGAAAACCAGCACCACAAAGCCCTGTCAAAACCACGCAATCCACAATTCCAAACCAAAAAAAAAAAAAAAAAACAAAAAAAATAAAAAAAAAAAAAAACAAACAAGAAAA
>Ga0214545_1005941_pt1 | contig 21643 bp, 13 predicted proteins | sample CNSS4metaG_FD_160064 | JGI IMG/M metagenome (GOLD analysis project Ga0214545, IMG submission 160064) | Root nodule microbial communities from cowpea collected in UCLA plant growth center, Los Angeles, California, USA - CNSS4 | ecosystem: Host-associated > Plants > Roots > Nodule | place: USA...
GAATTCATCAAAGCAAGAAAAGGTACGCAAAAACATATATATAAACAATATTCATAACGCATATCAATCGCAAAACTCACTGATTACTTACGTCACCAGGAGTTAGCAAGCAGATGGAGTTCTGGAATAAGTTCTTGAAGCTGTATCTACAGCAAGACGACATCTTCAACCACCAAAGAACCAGCCGACCAAATAACGAAAATAATCTTACGAAACCTATGCCTTTTTCAATAATATCTGACCATCGCAAAATATAAAACTGCACCTCAAAATCTTACGAAACCTATCGCAAAATTTAAATCTGCAGCTCAAAATATCTAACCATGTAATTATTACTGATTAAAATATATATTAAAATATATCTGACAAAGCATTGATTACTGACTAAAATATATATTAAAATATTTCGCAAAGCAGAAAAAAAAATCCCGTGCGTATGCACGGGTCTGGTGCTAGTGATGATGAAAATTCTTTCTACTACTCAATGAAGAAGACTTTAACTAACTATGATGTTTAATGTTCTTCGTTGATATGTATGTTTATCTAACTTTAATTTGTTGTTAACGATATACAATACTTTTTTAACATAATAAACTTCATTGTTTCAGTATTTTGATGCCCAATTTGCTGTAGTTGCCTTGGTTAGGAACAGGAAAAACCATTACCTTTGAAACTTCTTTGGTTGATCGTTGAAATGTACCATAAGATGGACCAAAAGAACCACATGATAGTGTTATTTAAGTTGTGGATGGAAGTACTTATGCTAGGAAAATGGATTCAAAGATGAAGATGGTATACGCTTGGAGGTTGATAAACAACGTTCAACAACTATTAATGTTATAAAATTTTAAAATCTTAATTCCTATGCGATAACATTTTGCTATATTGGGATACTTTAAAGTAGGATTTCTTGTTTGATTTTAATATTTTATTCAGATTAAGTACTTTATGTTTATATACTTGCAATTTCAAACCTTTATTGTTACTTGAATTCTACTTCCATTTGCAGATTATTTATATTATGGTTTATGTCATAAATTATTTTATCTGTGTGAATTATTTTATCTGGAAAATGAACTCATTATAATGTTAGTTCTTTATTTAATGTTGATTTTAAATAAACATGAGGATATAATCAATCAATAATGACCATAACATTGTATTTGCTAAATAATTGAAATGTGTCATTAAATTTTATATGGTAGTCTACTAAATTCAAAAACTATATTAAATTTTAATTGGCGCTAGTACTGATTGATCGATAATAAGTTCATTCTTTATCCAGACTGGAATATATTGTATACTTGACCACTTTTTCTTTCGTATACATTAATATTTAAGAAAAACTAACTAAAGTTAAGAAATGTCTACACTTTTTATTTTGTATGAAACTTCTAATTCAGTCTAACCTGTACATCTACAATATTTCATTTTATTATTTATTATATTAAGCTCAACATATTGTAAATTTTTCTTCATATGCACAATATAATGATTAAATTATATTGAAATTGGGTCTAATATTTTCTAATTAACCACTTTTTGGCATACTCAATTCATCTTCTTAGCTCAAGAATGTTCTCTAAACATTAAAGTATGACATATATTTACACCAAAAGTTTGGTCACCTTACATTTCAAAATAAAACAGTTAAGAAGTTTATCCACCATGACCATAATTACATCTATTTCAAAAAGTCATTAAAGTTTTGATTCATCATAAACAAAAAACAGATAGAAAACATAGTGTGCTTAATTCTTCTCCTTCTTAATACTTTTGACGCTCTTGGTGGATCATAGTTGACAAGAATCAATGTCCTGAGAGGAATCACAATATTCCATATTGGTTACCAAAATTTTCTTAGCAGGAGTTTTCAATACATCATTATCAAGTTCATTATCCCTTGTTGCACTTAAACTCATCTGCAAAAATATTTAAATGATGTCATCATTTGTAAATTGATAACAAATTCGAAAATAATAAAGCTAAAATATTAAGATACTTACTTTGTCATTATCATTGTTTGTTGCTAAATTACATACATCTTTGCCATACAATTCAGCAATCTAAACGATCAACAACTTCAACATTTACTTTAATTACGTTATACTAAACAATATTAACAAATTTTTAAATTAATCAATAAATTTAAAAAATAACTATACATTGAATATGAGGACTTATCACATCCGATATCAATTCTGCTTTTATCACTGCACTCACCAATCTATTAAGAATAAATGAAATAACAAAACAATTTAAATTTATTTAATTTAAAAAGAAGATATTAAAACAACCACAATATTTAATTAAGTTATTACTTGTACTAGTTGTATGAGACCTTTTACATGTTTCACTGTATCGGGAACGTCAAACATTTTTATTACAGATGCACATCTAGTCCTTGGTTGGGTTCGGACTTTGAATGCAAAAGTACAGCCTAACATTACATCCAAATCATCATGAAAGCACTTTGGATCATCTTCACCTACCTATTACTAGTTCAAACAAAAACATATTCTATTACTTTTGAATTAGGAAATAAATAAAACAATTCATGTGAAAAAAATTACCTCAACCATTTTCTTTTGCAAATCTGCAACTGATATACCAATAAGGTTTCTACATTCTTGATCCCACACAATAAATTTGGCATAATTAGACGAATCATCACATACTTGTAATTGTAACTTATACCTAAACAATTTTCATAAACTATAAGGCCTCAAAACAATATGTATGAAATATTGAATGATAAAGATAAATATATACTAACTTGAAAATAGGCATGACATTTTCCAAGTCACAATATGTGCATTTGAAAGAACCTATTTCATAAGTTATTTTATTACAATGATTGCAAAGCAGGTAGAACCAACCATCGTTATCCAAATTAAACTTAATTATGGTACCTAACAGTTGCACATATAATTTCCTACATAAAAAAAAAACAATTGTCAATTACAAAATAACCTCACAAAATAGGAAAACAATTTTAGCAATTTATAACACCTTAAACACACCTTTTTTATGCATGGAATTTCAAACAAACTTTTCACTAAACATTTATAAACAAACTGATCTGTATCACTATATTGCAACCCAACCAATCAAATCTCAAAATAATAAAAACAAAAGATAAAATTTAATTACACATTTGTACTTAACAAATTATTTAGTTAATTAAACATATTCAATATGTGGTACATACCATTCAACAAATCCGGAGAGAAATTACCAGCTACTACTTCCTTTATACTTTCAAATTCATATACCTTCTTCGGGATATTTGCAATAGGTTAGGGCTTAACAGAGGTGGCTCCAATAAATAGTAGTTTCAAAGGGTGTTCACAAACCCTATATTGACCATTATTCTTCACTATCTTGAAATTGTGCATTATATATGTTTCACCCTCAACCAACTTGCTATCCCACACATCAAATTCTTCCTTTTTAACTATGCAATGTATCTTGTCCCCCTAATAAAAAGTAAGAGAAATAAAAAAACAAAAAAAAATTAAACATGTAAACAAAAAAAACAATAATTACAGGATTATTAACATGTACCTTCTAATCATTCAAGATCATCTCAAAGTGCACATTGGAATCATGGTTATTAACATACTAGTGATCAACTACTCTAACACCAAACTTTAGAGTCTCCCTCTTACCGTTAATATCTTTGATCATATCAAACTTTTTCGTTATTACAACCTACGTAAAATAAGACAAATAAATATCACAAAAAATTAAACTGCAACCTTAGAAAACCATACAAAGAATTAAGTCATTTCATACATACACAACAAATTACATAAATGTAAAAGAAAATAATTAACGAAAAAAATAATCCATTTCAAACATCCAAGTGAAAACGGTAACACAAAACAATACAAACTATTAAACCGTAAGATAAAACTCAAAATCAAGACAAAACCTTCACAAAAACAAAACCTAAATAGCAAAAACTCATAACAAAGATATGTACAAATATAAAATAATCACAAACCACAAGCAAATATCAAGATAAAGGGAAAAACCTGAAATGAAATGGAAACAAAACATTCATGCCATCAAGAAAAACATTACCTTAACAGAAAACCCATAAAATTTAAAAAGAACCATTGGTAGAAAATGAATCATCACAATATTCAAAACCAAGACAAAACCTTAACAAAAGCAAAAACTCATAATCATAAAGATAAATAGGAAGAAACATTGGTAGAAATATAAAATAACCACAAAACACAAAATCATTTCAACGATGAAGGAAAAAAGCTAAAATGAAATGGAAACAAAACATTCACACCATCAAGAAAAACATCTACCTTAACAGCAAAACCCATAAATCAGTTGTAAAAAAAATAACAATGAATAACAACAATGAAATAATGAAGGGAAACACAGAACACGAAATGGATACACCAATTTCACAGCTAATGCAAAATGGAAAGAAAGAATCACCTGATGAAGTAGAAGAAACCTTCACAGTCACAGTAAAAGACAAATGAAAATAGGAAAATGGGGTTACAAATGAGCAGAAGAGAGAAGGAAGTAACTTTCCATACCTCATACAACAAAGTATAGCTTCCACTACTTCCTAGAAGCTTCTTCAACCACTACCACAGTCTGAAATGAAAGCTAGTCATTTCATGTACAGTGTTTGCGCCATTACAGGAAGAGAGAAAGTGCAAATGGTCTGAGACAATGAAAAAGTCAGAAAAACCAATAAGAATGATAGGTGTCACAAATTTATATAGGGTTGTTTTGGTAATATCCATACCAGTTTGTTTTCTTATAATTATAGTATATTCTTTTTTTAAGGGTTTTAACATATTATATTCCTTGAATCTCATGTTTATACCAATCTTTTTATTCTCATTTTTTATTAATTTGTTTTTTTTTTATTCTATTTGTTGATTTTTTTGTATTATAATTAGAAAATTTTTTTTACCCAATTTTGTTTTTTTATATTTTTCAATTTATAGGTTTCTAGAGATTTTTACATATACTTTGATGAGGAACTAAAATTTTGCTTGGGATTGAATTACATAAATGTACTAACTATATTAAGGTTTAGCCTTTTAGTGGATAATGTAAATAAAATCTATAATGAAATAAGCAATGAATAATTTCAGTATAAATTGTTAAAGAGTTTCTTAAAACTAAAGATAATAAAAATTTAGTTAAGATCAACAATATCTCAACAAATAATACATAGATTAACTTTATTATTCATTGAACAAAATGTTAAATAAAATTAATTACAACAATTTAATTTATTCAAATTCTTAATTTTTTAGTTTGCGGTGACTTTGATCATGAAGAAACACTACTAAAAAAACTCATATTTCCTGTCAATTTTGTTTTGAAACAAATTTTGTTGTGAAAAAATATTTGCAAGAAATTGCTACCAATTTTCTCGCAAAATATTTTGTATTAAACACTTTTCGCAACAAATTTTGTAGAAAATACTTGCAAATTTTATAATTTTGTCGGAAATGATTACCCACGAAGGAACTACAAAGTCTTTTCTTACAAATTTTTTTAACAAATTTACAAGAAAAATCTCATGTAATATAAGTTTTTCTTGTAGTGAAATTCATTTGGTTATTTATTTTTCTTTTCTAAAAAGATTTATTGACAAGTGTGTCCACACGTATCTTAATATCCTAATTACATAAAAAGTCCACCTTATAGCTTGTGGTGTACTTAAATTAAGATAAACTAAAGAAGTCAATATAACATTAATGATGAAATAAAACTTCGTTGACCAAAGAGGGTTGAAACCCCTGTAGATGTATTAGTCCTATTGAACTAACTTCTAAAAAAACTCTACAAATAATTTATGTATAAGCTAATTTATAAAAATTCTCTTTTTTTTATTTTTATTTTTACTAATAGTTAACTAACTTTTAACTTGTGATTATTTATTTATATTTCTTTCCTTGAAAATTTCACGGAGAAGTTCGTCCAAATAAATCCTAAATCAAATAGCTTGTGGTTAAAAGTTATTTTTTTAAAATATAAATGTGAGAGTAGTCATAAAAAAATTAAAAATATTATCTCATAAGTAATATTGTTTTAAAAATAAATAAGAAACTACGTAAAAATAAGTTACGAATAATCAAAGTCTTGTTATCTTAGTAGATGATATGTAAGTTATGTATAAAACTTTTCCTCATAAATTTTTGCTCTTAATATACGATTTTATTGTATTAAGCTTAAGGAAGAAAAAAAAAGAGACATATATCATGTTAAAGTTTCAACGATTCTTCTATTTTACACATGATATTTTTGGCACGTATAATTGTGTTAGACTAAAAAGTATCTACAAGAATTTAAAGCAAAATAATTGCAAGAAAAAAAATATATACTTAATTATATATTAATAATACTTATATATTTTAGTATACCCATCCATAAATTTTAATGTAAAATGATTATTTAAGCTTTGATAGGCTTAATTTCTTGATTCGAACTAGGATATACTTTACAAAATGTTGAGTTACTATTACAAGGCAAAATCTCATTTGCTATTCATTAAAATAAAAAACATTAAATATCGAAACCAATTTTAAACTATTAAAGAAATTCCAACAATTATAGAAAAAATATCAAATCTTACGATATTTTCAACAATCTTTGCCAAGCTAATCGGTTTGAATCTGATGGTAATACTTAAATATTCAGATATTGCACTTTATTAAATGAATAATACGATTTAAATTAATGTTCCAACAATACTTTTTAAAATATTTTAGATTAAATAGTAGTTTGGTCCTAGTTTTTTTTTTGTTTTTTCAACGTAGTTTTACTTTTGTTTTTTTTTTTCTATTTGGTCCTAATATTCATCAATTTTATTCAATTTGGTCATTTTCGCTAATACCGTTAAAATAGTTAACGGATGTGAACGTAACTGTCACGTGTCATTTTGTCATTTTTTTTTATTTTTTTTATTTTTTTTATTTTTTTTATTTTTTTTATTTTTTTTATTTAAAAAAAATGTACATGTGTCAAGCTCATATTATGTCACGTGTCATTTTGTGATTTTTTAATTTTTTTTTTAATTTAAAATTTTTAAATTAAAAAAAAAATCACGTGTCAAGCTAATATTATACCACGTGTCAAAATTAGATTTTTATATTCAATTTGGTCCTAATATTCGTTATTTGTTTTCAATTTGATCCTAATTTTTTTTAATTTAGCATTTTTGTTCCTTTCCGAAAACAAAATATAATTTGTATATAAATGTTATATGGATATTCTTATTAAAATGCATATTTTAATTAAATATTTGTAATTTAAAATTAGAGTTGGTTTAAAATTAAATATTTTTAACCTCTTAAAATTTTAAATTAATGGTGTTATTGCTTTTTTCATTTTAATTTTAAACTAACTCTAATTCTAAATTAAAAATATTTAACAAACATTTTAATATATACAAATTAAATTTTGTCTCAATTTAGAGAGAAATAAAAATGTTCAATTTAAAAAAAATTAGGACCAAATTGAAAATAATTAACGAATATTGTGACCAAATTGAATATAAAAAACTGACTCTCACACGTGGCATGATATTAGTTTGACACGTGGATTTTTTTTTTTAAATTAAAAAAATTAAAAAAAATTAAAAAATCACAAAATGACACATGGCATTATATGAGCTTGATACGTGTACATTTTTTTAAAATTAAAAAAAATTAAAACAAAATTAAAACAAATTAAAACAAATCAAAAAAATAAAAGAAAATCACAAAATGACACGTGACGGTTATCGTTCACATCTGTTAACTATTTTAACGGTGTTAGCGAAAATGACCAAATTTAATAAAATTTACCAATATTAAAATCAAATTGACAAAAAAAAAACAAAAGTAGGACCATATTGAAAAAACCGAACGAAAACTAGGACCAAACCACTATTTAAGCCAATATTTTAATTACGATTACCGATAACAATTCATAAATGTAATTCCATAAAACAAAGTACATAGTATATAAAAAACCATACATTCCAAATTATCAACAAATTAATAAAGGGTAAAAACGAATATCTCCCTACTAATTTATGAAGTTATGTATAAATCAAACTTAACTTATAAATAAAATTAGAAGTGTTTATAAAGAATTATCCAATCAGATTTTATATAATATGTTAGAAGTAGAAAATAGAATTTTATGTAAGATTTATTTTATAAATGTGACAAATACTTCTAAAAAAATATATGAAAAAATGTAAATTGACTTTTATAAAATAGTTTTCAACAGATAATTTTTCAAATTATGTATGAATAAATTTTAACTTGAAAAAAAATATAAATATTCATAAATAATTTACACAACGTTGATAATGAAAAAGAGATGGAGATAATGATATATAGAATAATAAAACAAAATTGCGAATATGAATAAAAGAGAATAGGCACAACCATAAATACAAAAAAGTGGTGGAATTTGGAAGGAAGATAGTGGAAATTATGAAGAGAATAACAATAAATTTCAAAATTTGGTGATCCATTAAAATAACATAACAAAAAAAAACCAAATTAAGTTTAAAAAGAGTAAAATAATATCAGATAACTAATTTAGGTTATTAATTTTGATAAGTAAAATCATATTCCCAAATATTTTTATTCATTAAATTCAAATTTAAAAACTGAAATCTTAATGAAACCCTAACTTTTAGTTTACATTTCACAGTTATGTTCATTTATTAGAATTTTTATATATCTTATAAATATCTTATATATATTTAGTTTGATAAGAAAACGATACATCTGGTTAATGACCAAGTTTAGTAATTTATATAAGTGAAAGTGAAGTGAAAACGCTGTATTCACTTTCTTTTATATAAATTATTATTATTATTATTATTATTATAAAGTTAAATATAAATAACTTTATAATTTTATTGTAAATAATTTTTATTTACCTTATGTGTAATTTTTTAATTAAAAAAATATTAAGTTTAAAAAACTCAAATGAAAAAATAATTAAATTTAAACAAAGAGTCATTTTTTTAAATTGATAAAAAAATAATTTAAAATAACTTTAAAGTAAAATTGAAAATAAATGTGAAGATAAAAAAATAATACAGATAGATATAAATTATAGATAATTTTATTATTCTTAAACTGTGATCATTAATCACAATTATCCAAAAAAAAAAAGTTATATTATTTTTCATCTACTTACACTCAACTTAAATCAGTTTGGTTTATATAAAAGGTTTAAGGCCGAAAAGTACTTATATCTAAAAATAAAGGCTAAATTTTGTATATAAGATAAAAGATAATATAAATTCTTGAACTCTTAAAAATTATAAACTTTCACTAATTAGAGACCTTGCATTTATACAAATTGTTTTATATTTTTTATTCTATACATATATCTTCTCATTCTCTAATGTCATTGGATTTATATATATATATATATATATATATATATATATATATATATATATATTGAAAATAATTTGACTTTATCAGAAATTACAAATAAAACTGGCGAATTAACTTCTTTTGGATATATTATTTTTGTATTGATGAAAATTAGACTTAATTAAAAATAAAATTATACACAAAATTTTAAAATTGTCGTATTTGTTCAGTGTATCAATTGAAATATTTTTGAGAAAAAAAAACTATTTTTTTCCAAAATATTTCAATTTTTATTTTTATAGATGTAGATGAGACATGTTTTGATTTCAAAATCCGAATATTATAATTATAATTTGAAGTGATCCTCGCTGTATTTTTAAAAAGAATTCTGTTTTTCTTTGAATCTTAATAATTAATATCTTTGTGTTTTCATTGGATTGGAATTGAATGTGAATTTTATATATATATATATATATATATATATATATATATATATATATATATATATATATATATATCATGAGATATGTTCTCCTTATTAATTTATTGTCACAACATATACTAATTAAGATTAACAACCTATAGTCACATTAGTAATATTTGATAACAGGTAATATCTTTTAAAAAAAACACATACTAACCATACAAGGATATTTTTGTAAACAAATTAGAACGTAAAGTTTATTTATTTTAAAATTAAATAGTTAAAATCATACCCTATCACCGTATAAAGAAAATAACTATTACAAATTTAATTTCTTTTGTCATAAATTTTATAGTAATATTATTTATTTGTTTATTTTATTAGAAAACAATTTATATTTTAAAACACTTATTTGTTAGTTTAAAAGTGAGATCTAACATAAGCTTTAATTAATTTAGAGTATATATTTTCTGAAAATCAAGCAGATAATTTACAAATCAACCCAACGCGGACCGAACACTTTGAAAAACAAAATAATTTTTGGTAGTTCAATTTTCACACTTTCATCGATCCTTCTTCAGAAACCAAAACCTTCCTCGTTAAGGAAGACCAATCGGTATTCATCACATATAATCTCCTTTTTCTTTCTCTATTTTTCATTCTCACACACTCACCGATTTGTTTTTGTAGTTCAATTTAAATTGATAAAGAAAAATAGGTACCTTAAATTTCCAAGCTAGCTGTCTTCAACAAAACTCACTGCAATCCTCTGTTTTTGGTTTCTGGGATTTTGCTTTCGTGTGATTTAGGGTTTGATCCTGATCGAAACTTACACCATGGCCATGTTCGATTCCCTCTTCAACAAAGGTTTTAAGGCTGCCAAATGGTACTGTTTGCTTATTGTGTTTGATATTGTATGTAATCTGGGTGTTTTATTTTTCTTATTGAAATTGTGTGTTTTTTGTACTTTGAAATTTATTTGATGGCTGAGTGTACTACTGTGGATCAATTGGCCTAGTTGTGCTATCTGGGATAGTTTGTATTCCTGAATTTCCCCCTTTATTTATTTACCAAGTAACTGGGTATTGCTTATGACTTTTTCTTCTTCTTATGGTTTAATTGTTCGTGTATGAATTAACATACTGTATTTTAGTTTGATTTAAATGATTCTGTTTATTGCATAAGCTCGTTTAAACCAACTTTATGTATTGCCGGAAATTGTGACTGCAATTGTGAGTTATCCCAAAAAACCTTGTTGTGGCCGATATCACGGTGGCGGGCAGATTGTTTTTATAAAACCTTGATCTGGACAACAGTTCTTTTGTGGTGTTTCATTTTATTCTTGTATCATTGTGTGCCGTTGTTGCTGCTTTCATTGTTGTATATTTGGTGTTTAATTTGTTTGTAACTGATATGTTTGCCAATGCTCATACTTTCAGTAAAACTCTGCTGAAACTGACAATTCCCCGAATAAAGCTGTTAAGAAACAGAAGAGAGATTCAGTTAAAGAATATGCGGCGTGACATCGCCAAGCTACTTGAGACTGGCCAAGAAGCCACAGCTCGTATTAGGGTAAACCTGCATATGATGTTTAATTTTTTTTCAATTTTAGTATTTTAAGACAATGGTTGAGGACATCAAGAAAATAATTTTGGTACTTTTTCATTGGTAGTTCTGTTTTTGATGTGGTTATAATATGTGCAGGTAGAGCATATTATCAGAGAGGAGAATATGATGGCTGCTCAAGAAATCATTGAACTCTTTTGTGAACTTATTGCTGTCCGTCTTCCAATAATTGAATCTCAAAGGTAGTCTAGAGATGAAACGGAAATCTGCATGACTAGCTTAGTTTCTGTCTGAATTTGTGTGATATGCCCATTTGAATTTTGCATTCAGCCTAGTTATTAGTAAATCTTGTGTTGATGAAACTGTTGGTGTGTTATTCTGACTGACTTTCCCAAAAATATTACCTTGTTCTACTGATATGACTAACCAGTAACTGGGAGGACCAATTTTTTTTAGCCAAGACCTACAGTAAGCAATGTAAAAGCCACTTTGTTTGAGGGAGTGTTTGGCAGTAAACTTAGAAGAAATGATGAATTTTTTCAGCATTTTGGTTGAGGGAGTGTTCTTAAACATTGAATTTGTGCAAGGTGTAATATGATCTATAACTAGTTTAAACAAATTTATCAATTAAGTGATAAATGCTTGGGGCATAATTTTGTGATTGCAGTGTCTTAGTGCCCATGACACTCAAATGAAAAATCTACTCGAAACTATAAAATGAGTGATGCTCTGGTGTTTGGACAGTGAAGTGCCAACGAGAACAAAAGTTATTGTAGCAGGGATGAGAATACTGAGGTGATTGAGTGGATCATTGGAAATACAAGAAAATGTAAAATTACAAATGATCTGCATCAAAGAACTTCTGAGTAGTCCTTATTGATGATGGATCTTTGTAAGGTGTGGGGCGAAGACCAACAGAAACACTAGTGAGAAAAAAAGGTTTGAACTAAAAATAATGGGGTAGATTTTATTGAATGGTTTTAACTGATGATCCATCTAGTAGGTTTTATTTGCAGCCTAGTTATGTATTTTTATTTTCACACGCAACCAATTTTACTGCCTTAAGAAACTATCCCAATTATCATGATCATTACCTGTGTGATCATCATTACTTTTGTTAACCTTTGTACTTCCCTAATTATCAAATATTACCGCCACAGTTCTACAAGTGATAATAGGTCCCTGTGGTTTTCAATTGCTGTGTATGAGTGACCATAACCCTCATCACTCTTTCAATCACCCTTCACTTGTTAACAGTCAATAATATAGTTTTTATTTTTCTGAGTCAGCTTGGAAATTTCTTAATAATTCAAATAATATAACTCTCAACCTCTTTGGGGGTTGGGAACTTGGGATAGGCCTTTTTAGCTTCTTTATTGGTGTCAACATTCTTTTTAGGGAGTGCCTTTGTTTGATATGATAAGATGATAGATTGCCTTTCTAGGTTTTCACTTTTCTTTTATTGCTTGTGTTCTTGGTTCTAGGAGGCTTCTAATACTCTTGATATGTACTCTTCTTACATAAATATAAAGCATTGAAAAATTACACTGACCTCCTTAGGTTTAAGAAACATATGCAAACACCCCTTGATTATATATATGTGCCTCTTAGTTGACTTTACAGATTCTTCTTTTTGGAGAAAATAATAAAGAAAATTTCATATTGCATCATAGTTGTGCCTCACTACACTGTACTAAATTTTATGCATATTGTCCTAATGCTCCTTATTTTTTTGCTTCTGTTCATGTCCGATTATTGTATGTAGAATTTGATATTATCTCCTTTGATTCCATGGACAGCATGCATACACGCCAAATGAAGGTTGTTAAATATGGAAGGAAAATATGCATATGTTTTGGGTCTGTTTGAAGAAACTTCTCCATAAACATGTATAGGAGAGGAAATAAGGAAAACAACAATTTTTTTTTCCTCAAGTTAAAATTAGTTCATGTATGAACTAATTTATACAAGTTATTTCCTATCAGTTTCTCAATAAACTGATTTTTAACAAGGATTTTTAAATTACACATAAACTAATTATAGTTTATGAAAAATTAATTTCTTTCAGCTTATTGAAAAAACTAATTTCCTTTTTCTTCTCACCTTTATCTCGTAGAGGTGCTAATATGGAAGTTTCCTCCAAACAAACCCTTAGCCATGAACTGGAATCAGTACTCGTACATTGTAGTACTTGGTCAGATTCTACCTCGTAATCTACATTGAAATGGTCTCTATATTGAAAATCAATGAGGTTTTGTTTTAGCAAAGGAAAAAAAGCTTGTCTTTAACTATTTTTTCAAGGTAGTTAGTAAAGCAAGTTATGTTAGGCTGATCAGCTACAGATCCACTGCTGAGTAGTTGTCAATGCTATTCTAAACTTATAGTTTGTACTATTTTCTGTTAGTATCATTGGACAGACTAGGAATTTTGCACATCATCTTTTTTGGAGTGTGATAAGTGCAAATAAGAGGCCAATAGATTTTTAGCATTATTTAGGTTATCTTGTTTTTTAATAAGTGTATGCTGTGATTAAAACCATGATCATTCTGTAACGAAAGTATAACTATAAAATGCCAACCATTATTCTCTAATTATGTAAGTTCGCAATGTTTTTAGGGAATGTCCCCTTGACTTGAAGGAAGCCATATCTAGTGTATGTTTTGCTGCACCAAGGTGTGCAGATCTGTCAGAGTTGCTGCAGGTTCAGATGCTATTTGCTGGCAAATATGGGAAGGAATTTGTATCTGCTGCAACTGAGCTCAGGCCAGACTGTGGGGTTAATCGCCAGGTTCCATGAATTTTTCATGCTACTAAAATTTTTCTTCTCTCGTTGCTAAACATTTTTTTATACATAGCCATTTTATTTTCATGACATTCTCCATGTGAATATCAATTGCAGTTAATAGAGCTACTTTCAATTCGTGCTCCTACACCAGAAAAGAAACTGAACCTTCTGAAAGAAATTGCTGTTGAGCACAATGTAGAATGGGACCCAGCAGAATCAGAAACTGAGTTCTTTAAAAAACATGAAGATTTATTGGTAAGTGTTAGGTTGTAATGACTAAATAGAAAAAAACTGGCAATGATTTAGTAAAGCACCATTATCTTACATTATAAGTCCTTTCCTTTTCAGAATGGCCCCACCCAATTCTTTAGTGGGTCTAAGTTGCCCCTTCCTGATGAAAAGCCCCACGAAGAGATGTACTCTGCTCATGAAACACCCAATAAAGAAGAACCTGATTCTGATTCTGGCTCTGATACATTAGAATTTCCTGAAGTTCCTAAAGTATCAGTCCGGCCTAACGCAAATGTTGCCACAGCTCCAGAAATGGTTACACATCTAACTATGGAACCCCTTGATGTTGATCTTGATTCATCAAGCAATTCCGGAGATTTTGAAGATGTCAAGCAGGAGCAAGTTGAAGATAGATCAACAGTTCACAAAGATGAACCCCATACTTCAATTACCAAAGAGAATATACAGTTCGTGCCATTCATCTCTCCTCCAGCATTATTATCATCTGGATCATTTTCTGCAAGACCTAGTGAATCATCTCCCACCCTGTCAAGCGCAAAACCGGAACCCAATGTGGACTTACAGGATGTGTTGGCTGCAGCCCATGCTGCTGCAGAAACTGCTGAACGTGCTGCGGCTGCAGCTCGCACAGCAGCTAGTCTTGCTCAAGTCCGAATTAATGAGCTGACTAGGAAGAGAAGTGATGAACGTGTACCGGACAGCAGCTCCGATAACCCATTTTATGCTGGTGGTGATAATGAATCTCCAACAAAAGAAAAGCATTTCACTGGGCAAAATCCTGCAGATAACTCTGATGTCCATAATAGAAAAGATCTTGAACATCACCAGGATCATTATACTTCCCCAGGCTCTCATTCATCAAGTTTTCCTTCCTTTGACACACTCAAGGAAGATTTTGATTCCTCCCTGCCCAGTAATCATGTACTGACTGACAACTCCTCTAGTCACCAACCCAAGAGATTACCTTCAATGGACGATGACTCATACTTCTCATACCCCAACTTATTTACCTCTCAAAACTCGAATGTTGGATCTCATACTCATTCAGATAATAGCCGTCCCCCTCATGATCTGTGATTGAGAATATCATCCGGCCACACATTTCTTTATATGAGAATCTAAAGTCTTGCTCACGAGTGTGTTTTATACCTGCAATAAGTACTTTGTTTTTTTCATATTTTCAAAGAGCATGCAGTCCCTGGCTTTGTTGTCTACACAGTGCATACTAGGGCGCTTTGTACGATGACGGTGCTGCCACTATGTAATTGCTTTAGTTCAGAAGCGTTACTGTTTGTGGCTGTGGCTGCAATCACTGTATAAATCTTATACTGTTGGAATAAAAGCACTCACAGCTTTTCTTTTCTTTCTTTTTTTTTTTTTTTTTACTTTTTTTTTTTATTTTTTTTTTTTTTTTTTTTTTTTTTTTTTACATTTTTTGTGTCAAGGAAAGCAAGACAGCAGATATCGAGTTAGGTCACCGGGGGATATTAGACATGTAATACATTTAGAACTTCATTTGTAATTTTGTGATATTGTAGCATGAGTGTGGAATATATCACTTCATTAGTTTTGTAACAAATAAGCTTTTATTGTTCGTATTTCTTTCCAAATCTGTTAGATATGCATCATTTGACAATAAATTATTTTTAATATTCCAAGTCTCTTAACCCCTTAAAGTGGTTCAAAATATTACACAGACAAGAGACTAGGAAAGATCTTACATTGGTCATGGAAGCATGTAGTTACATTTTCAGTGCCATTTTATTGGGTGGCGGTGCTGGAAATTCTTGTATGTGTGTGTGTTTATATATATATATATATATATATATATATATATATATATATATATATATATATATATATATATTGAGTATTGAGTTGAGGCTTTGTTCTGTATTTGGACCATTGCAAAATAGTTACAGCAGAAATTTATTAGACTTCAAACAATATTTTGTAACATAATCAAGGTGTTGCTTAACAATGGCAGTAAGTTAAAAGCTTGGTTGAAGAAATGGGATTAGACCACTTGGTTGATCTGTTTATAAGACTCAATTGGATAAAAGCTCAAATGATTTGCGCTATGATGTGGATTGTGTTCTACATTTATGATCGATCTTAATTTGGTTTTTATCATAATATTGTTTTAAAATTTGAACTATAAAACTTCATTGGATTAAACCCTGCTGTTTTGGCATGTCTTAAATGTTGTATTTTGAGTATTATGAAAGTACCAAGCCTCTTATTGTCTAGTTTTTCTCTTCCAAAGAGTTTGTGTGAAATTTCTTTATATACCTTCATAGTGGATGACAAGAGTTGTGGGTCTTATATGCATAAAATTGTGAATCTTGTGTGCATGAAGTTGTGGGTCTTATTTAGATTTTCTATGTATGTTTTAGTTTCATTTTCTACCAATTCTCCCTTGCACATCTCTTTTACCATTTTGTTTACTTATTTATTTATTTTCTTTTTATCTTTGGTTAATAATATAAATCGTTATCCTATTTTTGGCTATGTGAACGCTGGGAACCCTTGTCCTCCACATTTCAATTTTCATTATTTTCTGATAAATAAACGTCTCTCTTATTTTCCCAAGACTCATATTCACTTATTCTATTTTTTGTTTTTTTTTGTTTTTGTCTGTCTAGGATTTTACATTTTACAGTCTACACTCTTCTATTTGCTAGTTTTGTGATTGACGTTCTTGTAGTTTGGAGGATTTGCATAACATTGCTAATAAATCTTTAAAGACGTTGCTTATTCACACCCTCATAAACTACTGGGTTTTTGGCTAGATTTTACTACATTAAATATAAAAATCGCCATTTTAATTACATAAATATTAGAAGAAAAAGAAACATTCTCCTATTCCTATTCACTTTAAAGTAGAATTATAAAACAAAAAATACAATGGTCATATAACAAAATTATTTCTAGAAAAACACAAGATAGAGGATAAACATTACTTTTATTTATATATCTCATCGTTTGGTATCATTTAGAAATCGAGGTAGTACAACTTAAATACACACGAGTCTTATATTGTGTGTATGCACGGGTCATTATATGTTTTTTTTTTTCGGTTATATTTGTTAGTTTAACATGTGTATTAGTAAGGAGAATTGATTTATTATCAAGTAACGAAAAGTATGCGGTGATTGTATATGCATACAATAGCAATATATTTTACAATAAAATAATAATATTTTTTACCAGAATCTAATTAGTTTATGAAATTTGTATTCTATTTAATACGAATAAGTTTTGAATCCATTATGAGGTATAATTGATCATGTTTGATATGACATAAGTAAATAATTAGAAATAGTTTTAATTTTGTAAAATCTATATAAGTTGTTGTAGATAATAATTAAGCACACATATCAATCCTACTATTAATATTAATATTACTAATGCTAATATTATTTCAAATAATAATATGATTACTTAGAAAATATGCAAGTTATTGAAATATGATTTCATAGAAAATAAGAGTGAAATATATGTACAAAATAAAAGTAAAGTGTAGACATAATGTGAGATATGAATGACATTATACAAGATAAAAACAACATGACAAATATTAAAATTAAAAGATAACACTTAGATATGAATTTATTTGAGCTAAGTTATAAAATTAACATAATAAGTAATTAGTGATGTGTCGATGATTAAAAATTCAAATTAGACATTAAAATTAAATATTATATTAAAGGAAATATTTTAGGTTGTCTTTTGTTGGTTTTTGTGAATTTATGGTATAGGAATTATTTGTTAATAATAATAATAATAATAATAATAATAATAATAATAATAATAATAATAATGTAAATGTTAATGCTAATAATAATAATAATAATTTCAATTCTGCTATTATGATTAATATTATTACTACTAATGCTAATGTTAATTCAAATAACAATATGGTTATTTAGAGAAAATATAATATGCAAGTAATTGAAACATGATCTCGTACAAAATAAAAGTGAAATGTATGTACAAAATAAAAATAAAGGGTAGGCACATCATAAAATATGAATGATCTCGTACAAAATAAAAAAAGTTGATGTTAAAAGGGTTAAATATGTTTTTGGTCCCTTAACTTTCAGTTAATTTTGGAATTAGTTCATCTCGAAACTTTAGAGCAATTTAGTCCTTCATCTTTTGAAATACGTGAATTTAGTCCTTTTTAATCATATTTTATTAAGTTTATCTAACATTTCAAGCATGTTTCATAATAGTATTTGACTTAACATTAAAGGGAAAATGTGTCAACCGATAAACAACTCAAATACAATCTTGAAATGTGTACGAAACATCAAATAATCAAATCCAATATTTAGATCAGAAAAGAAAAAATCTAATATACATGACCAATAAAAGACAAGCAATCAATTATCAGTAATAAAGTAGAAAAGTAACTTGATTTGAACAAACATACTTTGTTTGAGAGCCTACAACATATCGACCAACCTTCAATTTGAAGCTTCAAAGTAGCAACAATTTTCATGTAAATGATAAAAGTAAATAATAAAAATATAAACAAACTAACTTTCCTACAAACTTAGTCAAAACTAATCAGCATATTTCCAGGAATTTAAACTAAACAACTACATATGCAAATATTCAACACTCATAATTGCCTTATTCCACTATTAAAATGAAACTACTTTTTTGTATGTACTTCTATAACAAAATAAAGCTTTACATTGAAGTGTTTAATCTTTCAATTATAAACTTACTACATGATTCTCTATAAACAACTGGGTTATATTAACTTTTGTACTTTTCTAAGAAAATAAAATAAAGGCTTAAATACCTTTTTGGTCCTCATTTTCGTAGTGTTTGTTGCGAATGGTCCTCATTTTCACAGAATGTTTAAAATGGTCCTCATTTTTACCAAATGTTTAGAATGGTCCTCATTTTCGCAATTCGTGTTTTATTTGGTCCTTTTCTGTAATGCGTTTAAATCATTAACGGAGCATTGTACATGTGGCACGATTTGTATTAGGGTGTATTACGTGTACTGTACAGGTGGCTTAATTAACAATTTTTCAATTTAGGGGAAATTTTGCAATTTGGGAAATTTCTTTATCTTCATCTTTCTTGAGTTCAGATTTGCAGAGGAAGCAGCTAATACTTGCCATTTCATCATTGGATTGTAGTTGCACTCTTCATTTCAATTTTCTAGTTAATCATCATCAACGAGGTAAGTGGGTTCAGGGTTTTCTGGGTTGTGTTTTCTCGTAGGACAATGACCTTTATGTCTGACCAACAAAAGGTATGTTTAATATATGTTCAAGAAAATTGAAAATCACGAGCAAACACAACCTAGAAAACCCTAAACCCACTTACCTCGTTGATGATGATTAACTAGAAAATTGAAATGAAGAGTGCAACTGCAATCCAATGATGAAATGGCAAGTATTAGTTGCTTCCTCTGCAAATCTGAACTCAAAAAAGATGAAGATAAAGAAATTTCCCTAATTGCAAAATTTCCCCTAAATTGAAAAATTAACGTTAATTAAGCCACCTGTACAGTACACGTAACACACCCTAATACAAATCGTGCCACCTGTACAATGTTTCGTTAATGATTTAAACGGCGTTACAAAAAAGGACCAAATAAAACACGAATTGCGAAAATGAGGACCATTCTAAACATTCGGTAAAAAGGAGGACCATTTTAAACATTCTGTGAAAATGAGGACCATCCGCAACAAACACTACGAAAATGAGGACCAAAAAGGTATTTAAGCATAAAATAAATTGTCATGTCAACACTATATAAAGCAAAGAAAATCTACAAGAATATACAAAACAAAAGCACACCATCAGGGGACATTGGCAACCAAGCCATAATCGCCGTAAAAGATAATGATGAATTAAAAGTTAAAAGAAAAAACAAAAGAAATATAAATATCAAAACTTGTGCCCTTAAACATTTGCCATTAATGTTATCGTTAGAATCCTAAGTCATGGATAATGGATAAGATTAACAACAAAAATATACCTCTCACTCTTCTTGACTTTGGATCCCCTCATGCCATCAAGAATGGTTTCATCTTCTCAAGTGCATCCCAAAGTGGAGTTGGATCATTCTAATTAATATTTGGATTATCAAACTACACCAAATATTCTGGCTGAAATTCAATATGCTATAATCAATAAAGAACCGAAAAAAATACAAACAATTAAACATGGAAATACGAGTACTAAACAAAAAAATAGAAATTTGGCTCACAAAACTTCTTCAAGAGAAATGTTTCAAGTTTTTGGGATATGCTTAGTAAGCATTTGATAATCTTAGTGAACATTAGAATTGAAACTGCACATAAAATAGACACCTAATAAATGTTTTAGCGATAGGAACAAATAATTGAAAATGCAACAGATTTAGAACCTCACTCTCATTTCAATACCTATCAATACTAACACAAAAAGGTCTACAAAAAAGTCTTTTAACGTCTGACATTTTTGACCTTTGACGTCTGCCCAAACACTGACGTCGTACCGGGTGACGTCAAAATAACGTCAGAAAAATAGCAGACGTCACTTGACGTCGGTCCTTTAAAAGTATGACGTTATCCAACGTCGAGGCCAGTAACAGATAACGTCAATTTTCACGCTGAAATGAGGGAAAAACCTAAGCAATTAAACGTCTGTCAGAGCCCGTCAGACATTAAATAACGTCGGCCCTGGTACGGTCAGACGTTAAATAACGTCTGTCAGGGCACACCAGACGTCAAACTGCTCCATTTTTAAAAAAAAATTGACTGTTTTTACAACATCCATACACTTGAAAATCAGAAAATTCCCAAAACAATTTCATAATACTTTCAGCACAATTCTGTAGTTACAATTATATATAATAGAACTTAAGTTTCAACATATATTCTAAACTAATATAAATAACAACAAACTAAAAGTTTCAACATGAAATTCTTGTACAATAAAGTTTTTAAAAGGAGTTCTAATTCATATGGTATCAACTCCATCTCTCCAATAGATATGCTGCCCATTCCTGTCTTAGTGTGTGGATAATGTCATCTGGCAGAGGTGATGGATTCTTGAATCGCTGAAAAAGTAATACAATTTCATTATGTATAAATATCATTCTTTAAAGTTTGATATGATTTATAATATGTGAAAGATATATATAATTACCTCTATCCATTCATCTTTAATTGCAGCTCGAATGATTGTTCTTATCCAAGACATGACATAATATCCACA
>Ga0214545_1005942_pt1 | contig 21642 bp, 20 predicted proteins | sample CNSS4metaG_FD_160064 | JGI IMG/M metagenome (GOLD analysis project Ga0214545, IMG submission 160064) | Root nodule microbial communities from cowpea collected in UCLA plant growth center, Los Angeles, California, USA - CNSS4 | ecosystem: Host-associated > Plants > Roots > Nodule | place: USA...
ATTCTTACTATTATTTTTTTTTTTTTTTTTGTAATAAAACTCCAAGAGAAATATACCTACTTATCTGGGCATTCTTTCTCCTCCTTTTATTTACTCTGGCTTCTCTGTTTGTTCTCAATAAATTGAAAATCACATGAGGTTAATCTTTTTTTTTTTTGTGTGTATGTTTTGTCATTGGATATCGATGTCTTATGTGATGCTAAACTATTATTTGAACCGTGTAATCAACGGTATTTTTCTAACTTTATAAACATTGTGTGCGTGCTTTTTTTTTTTTTTAAATTTGTTAAAAAAATTTGCAAGAAAAGACTATTTTTTGCCAACTTTATAAGAATTTTAATTGACAGGTAATTCCTTCGTGAGTTATCATTTCTTACAAAGTTATAAAATTTAAGTATTTCTTACAAAATTTGTTGTGAAAAGTGTTTTATACAAAATATTTTGCAAAAGAATTGGTAGCAATTTTTTGCAATTTTTTTTACAACAAAATTTGTAAGTACTTCCTACAAAAAAAATTTCAAAACAAAATGGGCAGGAAATATAAGGTTTTTTAGTAGTGAAGGTTAGCAGATCATGTTCATGTTCTGATTGGTCCAAGGTTCGGGAATAATCTAATCTCCCCTTGGTGGGCGAGGCTCCCATTCTTCAAGAGTGGTACTATCACAAAAAGAAATGAGTTACCCTTTCAAAATATGCTAAAAGTGAAAATTTTTTACTATTGGGAGATATCTTTTGTTGGACCACTACTTATGTCAAATAATCATGAGTACATCTTAGTTGTTGTAGACTATGTGTCAAAATGGGTTGAAGCCACAGTTGCTCAAAAGGCTGATTAAAGAACAATGATCAAATTCTTAAAAAGGAACATATTCTACAAGTTTGGAATACCTAGAGTCCTCATAAGTGATGGAGAACCTCACTTCTGCAATTCACAGGTTAGAAAGGCATTGTAACAATATCACGTGAAGCATAAAATAGTAACAACATATCATCCTCAAACCAATGGACAAGATGAGGTATTTAATATGGAATTAAAGAGCTGGAAAAGATAGTAGCCAATTCAAGTAAAGATTGGTATACCAAGTTGGATGAAACATTGTGGACTTATCAGATAGCTTCCAAAACCCCAATTGGACCCACTCCATTTCAGCTAGTCTTTCGAAAGGCCTATCACCTACCAGTAGAGCTTGAGCATAAAACATTATGGTCTCTAAAATCCGTCAATTTTGATTTGAAAGCTGTTAGAGAAAGAAGGAAATTGCAGATTCATGAATTAGAAGAAATGAGGTAGCAAGCATATGAATCTTCTAAGATTTATAAAAGCAAAGTGAAGAAGTACCATGATGGGAAGATTCAAAAAATGGCAACCAATTATGCCCTTCAATTCACACTACAAGAAAATGTCTCATTAGTATCTAATTTTAGTGATCAAAAGTTGTTAGTCATTATATATAGTGACCAATTTAGTTACCAATTTACAAAATAAAAAATTATTGGTTATTAAAATAATCACTATTATGAATGAAAAATTATAATTGATTTCTAAGTTGGACATGGTTGGATTAGGAATTAAGCAGGAAAAAGAAAAACACACTTTGAAACTGTTTTGAAAAATTGAGAATGCAAGGAAGGAAAGAAGGAAGAACCATAAGTGCTTAATAGAAATTGATACAATGTAGGTCAGTTCTTAGTTAAAGGTTGACAAGAAAGTGAAGCTAACCTTGTGAGATAATTGAACCAAACACTTAATGTGAGAATGAGAGAAAAAACCTACGTGATTAAGCCATGAGTTTTGTGTCAAATTTTTTGTAGCTATTAAGCATGATTGGCTTAGAAAAGATCAAGGCAAATTTTTTGTTAAAAATTTTGTATAAACCAGAGCCAAACAACCACCCTACATGTTTTTTGAATGAAAAATACCCTTTTTGAACCTTGTCTTGAAACATGCACCCTGAGCCTAGAATGTAGGTAATCCAACCCTTCTTACTAATGAGAATGATGCAATAAATGTGTGTGTGGCATGAAGGGAATGATAAGTTGTGAATATGGATAAAGGAACAAAGTTTGGGTATGCTAAAAGCATACCTAAAAGTGCAAATAAGACTGAAAAACTACAACCAAAAATGAAATTGAATTGCGACACCTCAAAAGAAAAATGATAGAGCAATGAAAGTTAATTAGAGGGGTACTCAGATGAATGAAAAACAAAAAGAAACTATACTGCAACAGAAGAGAAAAATAAGAGAAAAAGATGGCTGGAATAGGCTAGACTCATGGCACTTACAAATTGTTGCTTTCCTTTTTTAGCATTGAGTCTTGTTTGTCTTGAAAAAACAAAGTTCTTTGATAGCCCAACCACGTTACAAGCCCAAAAGGTCTTAGTGATCTTTGCCAATCATGTGTACATATGATAACTAATATTATCGCGTTTTTATTTTGTTTTTTTTTATCTTTTATTGTTATTTTATTGTTATCCTTTTATATATTTCAGGTTTTATTTAATAAATTTGAAAAAGATAAATATTTAGTTTATATGTTACAGATAAATGAAAAGTTTATTACTTCAATCAGTGGAACTCTATCGTCTTATTTCAAAGATATTGAGCTTCAGAAGATTAAAAGATATATATTTAAAATATTTCAATACAAAATTACAAATCCAGTCTAATTCAAAAAGTTTATAGATAAGGGATACCAGAGGTGAAAGGAACCACCCTTCTTAGAAATAAGCACATTTTTTTAGTGAAAACCATTTGAATTCTCTTTATTCATATCTCTATTATAAAATATTTTAAACTTTAAATAATATTTTAATGAAAATATATACCTGTGCACAATAAAGAAATTACATCACATATTTTATGTCAATTAGTAAAAGAAATCAACATAGAAAATATAGAAGTAAAATAATTACAGACAATTTTTCTACATTTTTGTGGGAGACACTTATGTAAAACATTGATTTTATTTGAACTTATATCTTGAGTACTATTTGTTTAAACTCAAATTTTATTTGAACTTATATTTTAGAGTATAGTTTTAGTTAAATTTATACTTTCAAAAAGTAATTTATATGAGTTTATATTTTTAGAATAGTTTATAAACTTTTTTTTTTTAAAAACCATATAAAATAGATATTAAAACAATATTCATGAGTTTCCATTAATATCTACAAATACAAAAATATCTGGTCTAGTAAATACATGCAAATAAAGATAATGAGATAAAATTTTTCTAAACGTCCAATAGGAATATCTGATTCTATCCCTAATGATATAAGATAATATTAAGGATATTATTTTGACATCAACCCACATTCATCATTTTATCCTTCAATCTCTCTTCCTTTAAAATATCATAATTAACCTTTTTAAAATACTCCGTAGTAGTGAATTGTCAACGCTATAATATCAAAAAAATATTTTTCTAATATTAAGGAGAATTTTTTTCTATATCCTTTTATCATACTATTTTGGGCACTGATACTTAAGCACTGCAAATTTTCTTAGTTCTATGTTATTCTCTAAAAAAATATTATTTTATTATAATTGTCAAACAATTTTTTTTCCTATTATTTTATTCAGTGCAAACGTGAACCATTGACTATCTGTAATTTATTGAGTGCTGATAACGGTCTTAAAACACGCCTACATATATAACAATGAAGACATGCTTAGCTTTGTATATTAGTTTGTCTTCGTATAGCTTTCAGCGATGACAACCACAATCTCAAATACGTAGGAGATAGATTAATTTATGTAATTTTTACATTCATAATTTATCATTCATCATTTTAATTAAATAAACATATTTTTACCTACTATTACACCAACAATAATAAATTATTTTAATCCTCAAAACTGTAATTTATTGCCTATTTGTGAAAAAAAAAATTAAAAAGTTCGTTACTTCAGTCACACTGTTAGAAATTCAAATTAACGTTTGTCCTACCACTAAATTTGCTTTTAGTTTGTAACTTAACCGGTATATCATCATTTTATAGTCTTAAAAACATTTTAAATTTTTAATTAAATTTCATTAAAATTGTTTCGACCCGGAAAACGAATCAGGTCAAAACGTTATAATTTCTTATTCTGGCTCTCTATATTTTCTTTCTTTTCCAATCACTCTCTCTAAGTTTCTCTTTTGCTCTCACCCTCTCTTGCTCTCACCCTCTCTTGCTCTCCCCTCTCTAATCCATCCCTGCTTACTTCATCTAATTGTGCTTTTATACTTCATCTAATTGTGCTTTTATACCTTTCTCCCTTAATCACTTTGTACTGGACTCCGCTTTTTAAGCACTTTCACTATGCTACTGTTCCTTATTTTACTCCTAAAATCCAGCCCATGACTTCCTAGAATCTAGGGATTTAAAAGTCAGTTTCTTCGTGCGTTAGTTTTCTTTATTCTTTCTATGGGCCTATGAATCACATTTATTGATTTGGGCCTGCATGGACTGTGTTTGCGCGTGCTTTCTATAAATATCTTTGTTTCATACGAGGGCCCGATCTGTTCTGACTTCTCCGATCTCTTCGACCTCTCCGATCTTTCCAACCCCTCCGATCTTCCTACAGCTTGGTGTCCGATACACAACCCTCCAACCTTATTTTGTGCTAGCGCAGCATAAGGTTGCTTTGTTTTATCAAAAGTTCATCGTCACATTCTGATAATGAAGTGACGTTTTCACTGTTTACTCTGTTCGCATTTATTACTCTCTACCTACCAAGACACGTGTTCGTTCGTCAAGCGCTCCAGCTGTTCTTTCCCTTTAAAATCTAACGGCCAAAATTTAAACCCTAAATAACCGTTTTAAATCCCTTATTCACGTTTCCTCTTCCATTTTAACTTATTTGTACTTAGACTAGTTCTCTCGCTCTGTTTTTTCTTTTGGCTTCACTCTAGAAAACACAACCTTCGTCTTTCCAGGTATGTTTTAATTTGAAGAAATGTTCTCTTTCGCCTACTATTTCTGGTGAATGTCGTGTGTTCTTCTATAATTTCTTTGCTATAATTTTTCTTTGAGTTTGAGTTTACATTGTTCTCCGTCTCGTAGATATTTCATTTTTGAGTATCTGAGTACAAAGTAAAGATTGGGGTTTTGATGGTCTATTTCAGATTGCCTGTTTGCTTGTCCCTGTTTAGAGTGCTAAGATTTCTTTAGGGTATTCTATCTGGCCGGGATGACGTCTTATGATATCCAATACCCTTGGGCTCCCTTAGATCTTAAGCAAGAATGTACTAGTTTCTGTACTGAAAAGAGAGTTCAAGCCTTTAGGGATAAACAATCCTTGTGTAAGAGAGATGAGAAGGACGTAATTGTGGGGGTATGCGAGTTAGACGAGCCTGTTTGTAGAGATGGTAATCTCCCTCCTCGGGAGACTTTTACTTTTATATATGCCACTCTATTTGAGAGACTCGGATTTCGACTTCCTTTCAATGATTTTGAAAAGGGATTACTAACGACTTTAAATGTAGCTCCTGCGCAATTACACCCCAATAGTTGGGCGTTTATACGGGCCTTCCATATCCTATGCGGGGGTCTCGGTATCCGACCCATTCTTGCTATGTTTTTATATTTCTTTGAGTTAAAGGGTGGCTCGTCCCGATCCGTGTGGACGTCTTTAAGTGGAGTAGGGGGCCGAGGTTTGTTTACTCTATACCAATCTTCCTATAAGGGGTTTAGGGGAGCCTTTGTAAAGATCTTAGCACCAGCACACAATCCTGCTTTATTAGAAGGGTTTCCCTTATACTGGACAAAAACTCCTCTCCTAAAGAGAGCTCGCCCCTTTGAAGAGCTAGATCCGGCAGATCAGAAAGGTTGTGCAGAACTGGAGGGTCTAAAAGTCATTTTCAACATCCGTAAGATCTTAGACCTCGAATATCGAGAAGTAGACTTAAAACTATTCATTGGTATATACTTTGACCTTGTATTTTGTACTTTCTCAACTATTTCTTATTATCATCGGCATTGACCCTTACTATTTTTATGATGTTTTTTAGAAAGACAGATGGCCTTGTCTCAGAAGGACCTGCTCCAACGAATCAAGCAGAAGGGAAAATCAAAAGAACAAGTTCCCCGATCTTAAGCTCGGTCTTCCAAAATCACTATTGACAGTGATCCTGAAACAACCTAAAGTGATTCCCAATTAAAGAAGAGGAAACTAGGTCTGGGAGAAAATGAAGGTGAGATTTCTGAGTCCATCAATTGCATGCCAACCATGCCGACCCTTGACATGACTGGGACTAGTGAACTTATTACTTCTGGGTCAAGAAAAAGCTTTTGGGATGAAGACTTTGAACATCTTGCTCATGGGCGAGCCTACAATTTCTCTGCAACCGACGGGGCAGTGCTTACTGGTAAAACCACTACCTCGGCCCGAGAGGATGTGTTACGGTATCTGCATCAGGCCGAGGCAACAACACTTTTCTTGGTAGATCGCATGGAAGCATTGGAGCTGAACGAATCTGTATTAACGGATAATCTTGAGAAAGCTAAGAAGGAGACGATGCAACTCCGATCTGACGCTGCTGAGCTTATCAAAGTTCGCAAGACTTTAAGGAAAAAGAGGCCGAGTTGGTTTCTTTAAGAACAAAATTGGATGAGCTGATGCCCCTAAAGACAAAACTTGAAGAATTAATGCCTAAAGTCGAGGTTTATGAGACTCAGATACAAGAGCTGACAACTAAATGCCAGAATTTGGAGAATGAGAAAGAAGAGCTTGCAGATCAGCTTTGTGCCACTCTGAACCAAGGGTTTCAACTAGCTCTAGACCAAGTAAAACTACTCTGCCCGGACGTTGATATCTCACTTGCAAGTATTACGAAGGAGGTGATAGAAGGTCAACTGGTGGAGATAGGTGATGAGTAGAAGTAGGGATATGTAATAGGTTTCTTTTGTTTAGAGGACTATGTATTTAGTTTTATTTTTAATATCTCTTCAGCGTGTTTCCCCTATGAATGTTTGGGTCGATGAACATTGATGCGTAGTTTTAATTACTAACGAGCATTTATGTTTAAGGCTTCAGATAAATTCATACCCTATTTGAATAGACTTTGAATAAAATATAGATAAATGCATAACTTACTGAAATGACTTTGAGTAAACATAAATCAAGAAGTTGTAAATAGAGTACTTCATTGTTGATGTCGCCACTATTATTTTGTCAAAAAAATGGGATACACATCGGTGTGCGATTTGAATTCTTCGCATATGCGATCCAAGTGACTTTGGAATGTTGGTGGGGAGCGTCGAGCTTCAGGAATAGGGACGTTGCCGTGCACATAAAACGGTCGGACCGAGGTACAGCTCTCAGTGTACTGAGGTTTTCCCGAACGCGTAGCGAGGTCGGACCGATTTACAGCCCTCAACATACTGAGGCTCTTCCAAGCACGTAGCGAGGTCGGTCCGATTTACAGCTCTTCCAAGCACGTAGCGAGGTCGGACCGATTTACAGCCCTCAGCATGCTGGGGTTTTTCCACGCGTGTAGCGAGGTCGGACCGATTTACAGCCCTCAGCGTACTGAGGTTCTTCCAAGCACGTAGCGAGGTCGGACCAATTTATAGCCCTCAGCGTACTAAGGTTCTTCCAAGCACGTAGCGAGGTCGGGCCGATTTACAGCCCTCAGCGTACTGAGGTTCTTCCAAACGTTGACGAGATTCTGATGCCTCCTTTCGCAAACGCTCGCTTTCTGCTTCTACTTCTGCCCGACGTGTTGTTTCGCGCTCTTGCCATCGTGTTTGCTCGTCACTCACTTGCTTCCGCATTACTTCATTCTCTCGACGTAAATTTTCTATGTGTTGCATGATCTGCTCCATCGTAGGAGGGTCGTCTCCTCCGTTGTTTCCTGTTGATGACGTGATTGCCATCTCAACTTTCAATGGACAAGGATACTAGTTTTACCTGCCCCACGGTGGGCGCCAATGTTCCAACCCGGAAAACATATCAGATCGAAACGTTATAATTTCTTGTTCTGGCTCTCTATATTTTCTTTCTTTTCCAATCACTCTCTCTAACTTTCTCTCTTGTTCTCACCCTCTCTTGCTCTCACCCTCTCTTGCTCTCCCCTCTCTAATCCGTCCCTGCTTACTTCATCTAATTGTTCTTTTATACCTTTCTCCCTTAACCACTTTGTACTGGACTCCACTTTTTAAGCACTTCCACTATGCTATTGTTCCTTATTTTACTCCTAAAATCCAGCCCATGACTTCCTAGAATCTAGGGATTTAAAAGTTAGTTTCTTCGTGCGTTAGTTTTCTTTATTCTTTCTATGGGCCTATGAACCACATTTATTGATTTGGGCCTGCATGGACTGCGTTTGCGCGTGCTTTCTATAAATATCTTCATTTCATACGAGGGCCCGATCTGTTCTGACTTCTCCGATCTCTCCGACCTCTCCGATCTTCCTGCAGCTTGGTGCCCGATACAAAAATGATAAGATTAAGTTTAAGGAATAATAGTAAAAAATTAAGTTTACGAGATTGAGATAAAAAAAATAATATATAGTATTTAAATATAATAGTCAAATAGCAATAGATATATAATAGATACATGTATTAAATTTAATTTGTTATTTTATCATTAGAATAAGAGATTATTTGTTAAGATTAATTAATACATGTGTCAATAAGTGACAAAATTATACTCTAAAAAATTTACAAACGTTAATATTTTGGATTTGGAGTTAGATTTGAAGAGTGAATCTGAGAGAAAAAAAAAATGAATGTGAAGTTGTTTGAAATAAGAGAAAGATGTGTGATTTGAGTAAATTTGATATGAAAGTTTGTGTATAATACGATGGTTTTGATAGATTAGAAAAAAGTTTTCATAGATAAAAATAAAAGACGACCATTTTACCCTTTGTCTTTCAGTGCAAATCAACTGGATAAATTATGGATCTATGCAAATTTTGTAAAAAATTACGAGTAATAAGCAAGTCGTGCGGGGGACTGGGGAACATTTTTACATAAAGAAGTCGTATACCCCCTAAACGACTTCTAGGTACCCAAAGTGAGAGTTTTTGTCGCATTAGAAGTTGTATGCGGGTAGAACGACTTTAAAGAAAAGTCGTGGGGGCCTAACGACTTTCAATGGATGTCGTCTAGGGGATACACGACACCTAATTTGAAATTGGAAGTCATGGCGGAGTTGCACGATTTTTGTACGTTGTAATCGATTACATACCGATGTAATTGATTACCAAGGGGATTTAACGTTTGATAGTGTTGTGTAATCGATTACAAAAAGCCATGTAATTGATTACGAGCGTGAATAATGCTTTAAAAGACTTGATTAATCAATTACAAGGTGTAGTGTAATCGATTACTAGGGGGAATAAAGTGTGAATAAGACATAGTACAGTTTTACAATTGAACTTGGTAAATCTGTTCCGGTTTGAGATTCTGAGGACAAACCAAGAACAAAAAACCTTCCTAGTTAAATCTGATCCTTTCTGGTCACGAGGGTAATTCTTTTACTATTTCAAACTGCCTTCGCCCCAACTATGTAATTCTCTCCTCTAGGTTTACTTGTCTTCCCTTCCCACTTATATTGGATCCTTCTGTTTCTTTTTCCGAGATACATGCCTAAAAATCTTTTATAACTAACTCCCTATTCCTCGGACTAAGTTTCGGTACTTACTCTCCACATATCTCGTTCGTTTTGCAACTAACCCCTTGATTCCCCTGTTTTGGGCCTACTAGATGTTTATCACCAAGATTTTGTGGGCGAGCTCATTGCCAAAGTCCATTTACTTATATTAGCCTACTTAAAAGAAACATCTACAAGCAAGTCGGACCGAGATCCGACCTGGGACAACACAAAATCAATTAAATATTTTAGTATTTGTAGGTTGTTGGATAACTTCCTATTTTGTGATTCTGTAATTGTTTACAATAACAATTTAATCGATTATGAGAGTGTTATGGACGGTTATCATGATGTTGTAATTGATTACGAAATGAATGTAATAGATTAATTGTACTTTAATGCTATATAAATGTATATGAATGATAATGTATTAATAAAAGATAGTATACGACTGAAATCGTAATAGAAAATAATTAAAAGTACAAAGTGTTAGCATAAATGACCTTGGTGCATGGATTTGATGAAGCAAGTGCACGGGATCATGTGTGGTTGATGAAGAATTGATGAAGATTTGTTGTTGATCAAGCTTGTGATCTATTTCATCTAGAGTTATCATGAAGATCTCAAAGCTTGAATATTGTATTATTTTTGTAGACTATATGACATAGGATAAATGTCTTTTGTCTTGTATGTGCAATTTTCAATCTATTATAAAGGTTTTTAACAGGTTAAAAGACTTGTTGCATATAATTCTGGTATGAATGTATTCAATTAGTTGAATTGTTATTCAATCAATTGATTTCACTTAAGTCAAGTGAAACCAGCAGATTGTACGAAAAAATCAACCTGTTTAATTCACTCTTTTGACCAAGCTATATAAGCTGGTTTTTCAAAGTGTTGAAAAACACTTAAGATTTCTGAGCGCGACAAATAGTGATACGAATTTGGAAAACTCTTTCTAGATTACACAGTGTGTTGTTTTTGATTTAAGATCTTGAGATCTTGGAGCAAAGTTTTAATTGCTTGAAGTTAGAAGAACAAGTGTTTGGTTGGCTAGGGAAAGCCTCCATCAAGTTTGGTTGTTCTTTTGCTTATGTATGGTTCATGGTGTGATTATAGGTCTATAAGTGGGATTCTTACCGTGTATGGTGTAAGACCCGAGGAATTTAAATAATTAAATGAATAATTATTTAATAAATACGGGTAGTGGGAGCCTTTATGGCATTTAATGCTGGCTTTTATGATGTGAAAAAGTACTAGCTTGAATGGTTAAGAGTACTTTGCTACATAGAGAGGACTTAGGTTCAAGTTCTGTGTATGTCAATTGTGTGTTATTTTAATTTATTATTATTTTTAATGATATGATTGATCATGATGAGTGATTATAAATTCCTAGATGTAGAGGAATTATCATGCAACATGAATTGGTTGGTTGGTTGTGCATTAGCTTGGCAATTGCAGAAATTTCAAGACTTAAGCAAGGAATCCATGTTAGGGGTACTGAATTCGCAAGTGCAGGAAAATTATGGGTTTTAACTAGAATTCTATGCACTGCCTGCTTGTCGCCAAGCGTCAGCGCAATGCAGGTTAACACTGTGTGGCTGTGAGATGCAATGCATGTTAACATTGTGTGGTTGTGAGATGCAGTGCGGGCTTGAGACTCTATTGGGTCAATTTACTTATGAGTGTGCATTAGGGAATTTTGAACAAAGAATAAGGGAGAGGAAGAATACATAGATAAAGGATGGTAAATGATCTTAAGGTTAGATTGTGATTGGGAGATTTGTGGTGTGAAACATAGTGTACATCAGTTCACAATACCAACACTATGCATAAGATTAACTAAAGATCGAGATTTAGGGATTTGATATTCTCTTTTTAGTTACTTAACTTAATTATATCATGAAATTATGTGGCTAAAGGAGATGGGAGATGTGGCATTTCATGATGGTTGATTAGAAGGGGTGACTATAGTTATTGATTTATATAGGACTTGAGATCAGATTATACTATGGGTTGTTGGTTGCTGGAATTGGAGTCTCTATGTTTATGCGTAGCTTGTAATTGGGTTAAAGGTGGATATAATTTCATAGGGGGGGTGGTATGAGTGCATTATTAATGCAAAAGTCTCTAGAACTTTTGGTAAGTGTTGAGGTAGAAAATGTGTGTAGGAAACTGTGCAGGACTGTGAAAAATTTGTACAATTTACTATACTGGTGTAGCGCCTGGCAGAGGGTATTTTGCTGCTAGGCGAAAGCTGCAAAAATCAAAGAACACTAGAGCGCTTAGCGCTTGACGATGTGGACATCCCGCCAGGCGACAATTGGAGGAGCAATGAGCACTACAACGCGTGGCACTTGATGGTAGGGAAGGTTCTGACAAGCGATAGCTTAAAATCTAGGGACCTCTAGAGTGTGGCACCTAGCGGCTCGTAGCTTCTGCCATGCGGTCTGCAACTGATTTCGTATGGCGGCTCTAGAGTAGCGCCATGTGATATTGCATAGACAAGGCCTACGACTTGTTTCTTCTTGTTGATGTGCGTGGTTTACGAGGCTTTGGGTTATACCTTAAGGATGATCGTTGTTGGAGCATTCTTTGAGTTGTGGCTCAGAATTATATCCCTTGAGTTGTGGCTCGGGATAGAGGGTAAACACGTGACATTCCTTGAGTTATGGCTCAGAATGACATCTCTTGAGTTGTTGCTCAGGATGGCGGATGAACACGAGCATTCCTTGAGTTATGCTCGGATTGGCGAGTCACACCAGCGTGAGTGTGCAAGTTGTGCCTCGTACAGAGGGTCTCCACTCGATTGAGAAATCATAGGTTATGGCCCGTGATGTGCTAATTTTATGTCGAGAGTACAAACTATGGTTCGTATTGGGAACTCCACCTGACATTACAGAGTGTGGTCCGTAGCATGTTTCTCACATGTGTTCTATAAGTTGTGGCTTGTAGGTGGTGGCAGCAAAAAGTATCTTGAGGTTATCATTCAAAGATGTATAACGTGAATAACATGGTGGGGTCATTTAGTATGGAATAAGAGGATAAAGTTCCTCTGATGAATGTGTGCATTTTTTTTATTTTATTATATATATGTATGTATGTATATGTTAGCTTACCCTATCTACTTGTGTTTGGCGATGATCATGTAATTTGTTACACGGGAGCAGATGATGTTACAGGTGGTTCTCGTGGGGCATAGAGCTGAAAAGGGGCTAGTTTGGGAAAACTTTTGTAGAGTTTTTATTGTTTTATGTTTTTTGGATGCTTTTGTAAACATTTAGTTTTATCAGACCATGAGTTGTAATAGTCAATTATAAATTGTGGTTTTTGAATTATGATATTAAAATAAATGTTTTCATTTTCCCTCGTTCTTGGGAAAGGGCAGAATAAATTAATGGGTATTTATTGTCTATTTTATTTTATTTGATTAAAATTAGTAATATCCGACTGAGATGTTACATAGGGGTTACAATTCTTGCGGTATTCAAGAATCTCAATGTTTTGCTTTATTCAAAAGTGTAATCATTGAGGGATTTTGTAAAACTTTTGACATAGTGGATGATCAAGCTCAGGTTGTCATGATAAATTGGATGTAGCTTAGGTTGACTTGTATAAAAATTTGTGTGTTTGTGTTTGTATCTTTGTTTCTATCCTTGATTCTTAATATAAAATTTCAAGAAACTTGGGTTTAATAGTCATTTAATGGTTCATGAGTGATCTAACATTATCTTGAACTGTATCTCTATTAATTGTGTTGATTGAAATCAATTTTGATATGTTTTAAACACTAGTTCTAAGTTTATTTTTAAATTCGTAATTATGTAGAATTTCCAGTATTTCAATTGAGTATTTCTATATTTTAATCTGTTCAATTACATTGCATGAACAAATTAATTAGTTGTTTTTCGTTTTTAATTGACTGAAAGTGTATATTTCAGAAGTAATTTCATTTTGATTTCGTGGTTGGTCTGATTCAATCAAAAGGGATTTTAAGAAATTAAAAGTAAACAAAAAAGCTAATTCAAACCCTCCCCCCTTCTTGGCTAAATTACCCATTTCATTACTTACACAAAGCACTAAAATTTATTGACGAAATGGACATGTTCCCCTATGATGACCTTCATTAGGACAGTAAGAACATTTTTTCGGTTTATTTGATATTAGTTTATCCATTTCGTTATGAATCCGATTAATAATTGGTCTTTTCGTTTCCTTACATCGCATTTGAGAGTTTGGTATGAAATTTGGACCTGTATAGGTGGACCTACAATGTTCTTTTCTTAGTGGATGAAATTAGATTTCATAAGCCTTGTTTACGGAATTGAGGCTGTAAACAAGATCGATAAACTTGGGTAGTAGTAGATGAGAAAAATAACAAACAAGTAGGACATGATGACATGGTAGAAGATTTGCTTGAAAGTGACCACAATCACACCACCAATCTTTTAATCTGACATTGTATGAAATTGGTTTGTGGTGATATTAGTGGGGTTTGATATCTCTTGCACCTCGAATTCTGAATTTTCTCGATCGTACAAATGAACATGACAAAATGCCAATTGTTGTTGATTTTGTCAAAGCAAGGCAGTTATCTCTTATGGATATTGATGCCCCGCTCTTAATATTGATTCGACCTTCAAGCCTTGTTCAACAAACCATGCTCTTGTCCTTTCAGATGTTATTTTGATTATGGCGGAGATGGGTAATGATTAACCTTTAACACTAAGTTCATGCACTCAAATAGGTTTGTTGTCATGTGGTCGTACCTCCTGCCCCATCAAACGTCTGAGACCACTTGTGTAAATGAATTTTATCTATCCAAGATACCGCCTACGGGAATTGGGATCTCATTGCCAAAAGTTTTCCTTCGAAATTGGTTGTTTGACCTTGTAAGCTATAAAAATGTAGTAAATGAAATAACATTTAGTGAAAATACACTTATTGGAGACTTTTTTATTCCTAATCAACTTCTTCTGAGCGTAGACAAAATGTCATTGCCTTTGTCTGTTTTCAAGCCCAAATTAGGTTGTAGTGTAACATGCTCTCTTAGTAGTTGAAAAAACCAAATCAAAGTTTCCTTTGTTTCACCTTCGACTATAGCAAATGCTAGAGGAAAAAGATTTTGATTCCCATCTTAAGCGATTGTAGTCAACAAGATGGCATAATATATACTTGTTAAAAAGGTTTCATCTACTTGAACAACATGCTTACAATATTTGAAGCCTTCAATGCATGGTTTGAACGACTAGAAAACATGTTCTAGAATATAGCACAATGTGTTCGTCTCATCATCAACATTAATTGCAAAACCCATGCATTGAACAATATTGTCCCTAGATTACTCTCTTGGATAGCTTGTAACCACCAGGTCATTATAGAATTTCTTCCAATCACCAAACTCCATTGCAATGACTTTTTATTTTGCTAACCATGCTTCTTTGTACATCTTTGCAATCAAACTTTTTATAGGAATATTGGGGTTGGTCGTCACTGAATTCAATACGATAAAGGATATTTGTGTTGAATCAAGATTGTTATGGTATTGAAAAAGTAATGTTTACAAACAAGTATGAGGTGCCTCAATAAACTTGATCTCCCAATAATGTTGATCGCTTTCCTCCATGTGAATCCATGCTTGGTGTGAAGAAAAACTCCATGGATGAAGAGATTGATGTGGAAGCTAGGAGATGGCTATGAAATGGTTTTTCGGTTTCATGGTTTGGTGTGGTGTTTGATGAAGGTTTTCTGAAGAGAGGTGTTGCCAACTCTAAGGAAGGAAGCTAGAGTGATTCTAAAGAGAATTCCCCTCTAAGATGAGCTCAAACAAGAAGTGTGCACCAATTTTGGCAGCATTTCATTTATCAAATTCAAGCTAGAATTACATGAGGTAGGTACCTCTATTTATAGTGTCAAGTTGTCTTAAACTTAGATGAGCAAAGCCATAAAAGTGTCTTCTTGGAAAGCTTGGAGAGTAAGCTAGAAATTCTCTCTAATGAAAGGTGGACATGTGTTCACTAGATGAGAGAATCATCTCCACTCATGGAATGACACATGGCCACTACATCTAGCAAATCCTCTACATTAGGAGAGGTTTTACGAGATAATGCACTCTACCTATCCTCACCTTGTTATGAACTTTTTGGATCAATTCGACGTTCCTCTTGATGATGAGCCTTTTGTAAAGATTAAAAGTCATGCAAAATTGTTGTTGAAGTTATGGCATCCCTTAGTTTTGTTAAAAACATTGATGGTGAGTGGCTTCACAAATGTGATGACCCTCAACCTATTTTGAATAAGCAAACATCGTCTCCTTCACCTTAAGATAATTCTTCTGTTGCTCTCAGAAATTATGCATGAAATATGTGACTTTTGTGCTTTTGTTGATATCTGATTTGAAAATTTTGTGCTCGGGTTGCTGAACTTGAGAAGCACGTGGCTCCACTCTGCCATCACTTAGGGCCATCTTAAATTTAGTTTTAGTACATGTTTATTTTACTATTATGACTATTATGACTTTAGTTTGTGTATGACTTACGTTTGCTTTTATATATTATGTACCATTTATTTTTTTTATATTAATAAAAAGAAAGGGATACCATATTACTTGTTTAACGTAATTCACCCCTATTAACTTAATTGCGGGGACTTGTCCAACAACCAACAATAGACTACAAATTTAATTGTATAAATAACTTTATAACTTAGTTACCAACACATATTCTAAACATCATTTCAACCATTACACTTCACACTTAATTGATTGTTCAATAGTAAAAGTCTACTATGTATTATTCAAACTTTATTACACTACACCTCCTGTAATTGATAAACCAAGTTTTTTAAAGCATTATTCACACGCTCGTAATCGATTACACTGATTTTTAGAATCGATTACACAACTCCGTCAAATGTTAAATCCCCTACCCTAGTAATGGATTATATTGGGATGTAATTGATTACAACAGACAAAAATCGTGCAACTCCCAAACAACTTCCAATTTCGAATTGCTATCGTGTACCCCCTGGACGACATCTATTGGAAGTCATTAGGGCCCCCACAACTTTTCTTTCAAGTTGTTCTACCTCAATCTATTTCTAATGCAACAAACACTCTCATTTCGGATACATTGGAGTTGTTTGGGGTATACAACTTCTTTGTATGAAATGTTCCCCCACAAGACTTGACTCCTACCAATAATTTTTTATGAATTTTTCTATATCATAATAGAAAATAGATTGTACTAGAAAATAATATTTTAACAACTAAATATTAATAATTTTCTCTTATAATTTAAGATAATATATTTTCTAAATAAATTTTTTATTTTTATTTATTTTTCTATATTTCAAAACCACCATCATCGAAGAATGTGAAGAGAAAATTTTCAAAATTTATTAGTTAAAATATATTTTTTTAAGAAAAAAAAAGCCATGGAATGGAAGAAAAACAAAGGCAGGTCTACGCGGGCTTAGAGCGTATTCTGTCTCAGTACTTATAATCCTTAACGTGAAGAGACTCAGAGGCGCCATCGCCCTTGGCATCGCCCTTGTAAGAGCCGAGAGTGGCCTGAGAATTGGCCTTGCACCTCACAAGCAACGCTTCCTGTGCCTTCTTAATGTTCTCATCCTTCCCACTCCAAGCTTTCAGAGTGCTCTGTTGCAGAGCCCTTCCGTACGAGAAAGTCAACGACCATGGCTTCTTACCCTTCAGCATGTTCATCGCGTTCAGGTTCACCGTCGCCTCCTCTTCACTCTGACCCCCCGACAGGAACACGATCGCCGGAACCGCCGGTGGGACGGTCCGCAACAACGCCCTCACGGTGTGCTCGGCGATCACCTCCGACCCCACGCGCTTACCGTCCGACCCAGGAGTCACCATGTTGGGCTTCAGCAGAGTCCCCTCCAGAAGCACGTGGTGGTCGCTCAGCGCCTTGTAGCAGGCCGCCAGCACGCGTTCGGTCACGTCAGCGCACTTCTCGATCTCGTGCGGCCCGTCGGAAAGGATCTCGGGCTCCACGATGGGGACCAGGCCGTTCTCCTGGCAAATGGCGGCGTAACGGGCCAGCCCGTACGCGTTCTCGTGGATAGCCAGCGGTGAGGGCTCGGTTGGGCCAATCTTGAGAACTGCCCTCCACTTCGCGAACCTCGCACCCGCTTCGTAGTACTTCTGGCAGCGCTGGGCGAGGTCGTCCAAGCCTTGGGTGGTGGTTTCGCCGTTTGTTCCGGCTAGCTCCACCGTGCCCTTGTCCACCTTTATGCCCGGAAGAATCCCTCCTTTCTTCATCACGTCCACGAAGGGTACTCCTGTCACACACAGAAAAAAAAAAAATCATTAATTTTTGCATCACTTGATCACGTGTTCGCATTTCATGTGGATCATGGTACGAATCTTATCCTGGTATCTGTACCTGTGGCTGTCTTTTGGTAGAGGGTTTCCTCAAACAATATGACACCGCTGAGACATTCAGCGCAACCCGGGGCAGTGAACAGAAGCTCACGAAGAACGCGTCTGTTTGTTTCATTATTCTCCACGCTGATGCTCGATAGACGCTTTCCAATGGTGCCCGTTGATTCATCAGCTGCAAGGATACCCTTTCCAGGGGTTCCAATGTATGCAGCATTGGCGATCAGCTCATCTGCATTTCATTTCATAAATTCTTCATGGAATAACAATATTACAATATCTGACGAAGAACAAGACTACAGAAACAAAACAAAAAACAGTGAACACTATTAACCTTGGTATTTGCTCTTGAAGCAAGACATGGTGGCTTTTTTAGGCTTGTGAGAATGGTTTGCTTAGTGTGTTGATTGAGAAGCACAGAAGACAATTGCATAGGGAGAAGTGTGAAGATTTATTTATATAGGCACTTGTTTGGAGATTAATACATAACATAAGGTAATGAAAAAGTCAAAACCAGTGGGCAAATATGGACCATAGATATGTGGAACAATGGCTATAAACTGAGCGCTTTGGATGTAATGTTTCAAGATTTAAGTGCAAGGTTACAACACGTTGGACTTTTTCATCTACCTTAATTAAGGAATAATTTTTTTCTTATTTTCCAAAATAAATCATTGGATTAGTTTATCGGAAGAACAATGATCTAGCTCTCAGATGAGAAATAGAAGAGGACCGAAGGTGTAAAGTTTTTGTGAACATTTACTTGCACAAAAATTGGAAAAAAATGATTAACAATATAAAGAAAAATATATTAGGAAAATAAAAATTACATGCAATAATGGTCGTGTCTTAAATCGAGAATAGGAATAAGATATGAATATGAATGTAATATTAGAAGGTTTGTTAAAGTGAAGCTTGATGGTTGATGGATTTTTAATCTTTAATGATTTCTGTGGTTCAAGTCTTCTAGAACAGCTGCCTTAAATCTTTAACGTTGTAATATAACAAAAAGATTCTGTGCGGGTCCTACGGGTCGTTAATATAGTTAATTCACTTAATAGAGTAGTAGTTGAATTTGCACCATCCTAGCAAAACGTCATAATTTTAATTAAGCCTCTTTTCTTTACCTTTGTTTTCTTCCTAATTCCCATCATCAACCACTCCTTTTGTAATATATTGTTCTTCTTGGCTGCACAGACATGTTAAGTTGCATCATGTTGGAGAAAGAGACAAACAATGATGACAAGTTTGTCAAATGACGGCATGCTCCAATAAGTGATCTACGTTTCTAGATTTTAGCTCATGCTCTTTTTAACCACCCTTTCAATCACTGCAACCAACCTAGGTTTGCTTCATTTTGCTTCTTATTTTCTATAATTTCATGCATATTATTTACCTTGGATAAGTGCTTATTGCTAAAAACTTTTAAAACGTGATTTTAGAGGTTAAAGATGTTCTTTTTTGTAACTCCATCTTGATTAAGATAGTGATCTTCTTGAACATCTTCTAAGATATTTTTTTTTTACGAAAAATTAAACAAAGCAAATTGGTCCTTCTCAAGGTTCAACCACCAAAGAATGCAAAGCGTATTATAATTTGGGCTTTGATAATAGAAAATTAGTAATAGATGTTACACACATAAACGTGTGGGAGAATAATATCAAGTAATAAGGGTGGACAAAAAATCTAATTTTCTTTATCTAATCCAATTTGATCCAGTTAGTCCCGACTAAAATTCAATCGAATTTAGATGAGCCAACCACAACCAAAATTTGGCCAAATTCAGCGACGACCAAAATTTTGGTGTATTTGACTAAGTTGGTCCCAACCAAAATTTGGCAGAATATGATCCAGTTGACCTCGACAAAAATTTGTCCAAGTCAACCCTAGTCAAAATTTGGCAGTGTCGACCCGGGGCCAAAGTTCGGACAAGTCGATCGCAGCCTAAATTTTGCCCAATTAGCCTTTACCCAAATTTGGACATATTCGGCCCATGACGAAATTGAGTTGTATATAGCTGAGTCGATCGCAATCGAAATTTGACTGTATTCGGTCGAGTCCGCCCTAGTCAAAATCCAGTCGACCCTAAAAAAAATTTGGCGGAGCCGGCAATGGGCCAGATTAGGTCATATTCGATTCAGCCAGGTTTGGCCAAAATTTGACCATCTTCGACCAAGTCAGTCCTAGATAAAATTTGACTATATTCTATCAAATTCAATAGAGTCGGTTGCAACCAAAATTAGGTCGTATTCAACCAAGTCAGCCCCGACTAAAATTTGGTCATATTCGGCCGAGTCGACCGTGACCAAAATTTGGCCAAGTCGGCCCCAATTGAAATTCGGCCAAGTCGGCTCAAGCGAAATTTGACCAAGACGGCCTAGACCGAAATTATGTCAAATTCGATAGAGTTGGCCCCGACGACATAAGTTTTCCAGTTTAAGTATTTTTATAAAATATGGATTATGGATTTTGAACTTGATCCATATATTTGGATATGAATTTAAATCTTGATCAAAATATTTGGATCTAGTTTTTAAACAAATCCAAACTAGTTTTGTAGAAAGAATGTATTTGGATCCAAAATCTTATCCAATATGTGGATCTAAATTGAATATGGATTGAATCTTAAAAATCCAAACCATAATTACCTAGATCCAGCTATATCACATAATTTGTGTCATCTCAAGAAATTTACTTTAACTAGGTATGGGTATGGTTATATAAAGAATACTTGACTTTTTTAACTAGGTATGAAAATAAAAATGGGATGGTTATATAAAATGTGAACTTTCTATGTCAACTCTAAAACTGACATAGAAAGTAAAAACTTTCTTTCCTGGTTGTATCTATACTAGTTCTAAAATCGGCGTAAAAAACTTTTTCTAACACCACATGAAAGTTTCTATGTCGCATAGAAAGTATTCAGTGCACTAGCAATAATAACACCCATCTAACTCTATAATACAATAATAAAAAAATTTAACTAAATAATAAAATATAATCTAATATATATATATATATATATGAGTTTAGTAATATGTATATTATAGATAGTTTAGGAAAGTAAAAACAAAGAAAAAAAGGTCTTCTTAACACTATTATTAAATAATCAATGTATTAAATAGGTAACTCATTTAGTTAAATATTAAATGATTTAATAGTGATTAAATTATGTAATATGTTAAGAAAAAAGTAAAATTAAGAAAGTTGTGTTATATATATAAAAATTGAATTCTCTTTAGTCGTATCTCTGTCACTACTAGAATTTTTATTATTTCATGCAAACTTTCTTACAGATTTTTACAAAAATTTGCAGGAAAAGAGTTTCTTGCCATTTTTTGTATGAATTTTGATTGGTAGGTAATACCTTCGTGGGTAATTAGTTACCGTGGAATTTAAAAATTCGCAGAAAATTTCTTGCAAATTTTTTTATGAAAAATATTCGCATCAAATTTTCTTATGAAAAAAATTCGCAGCAATTTCTCTTGCGAAAAAATCAATTTAAAAAATCGTAGGTACTTTTGCGAATTTATATTTCGCAAGTAATTTTCTTATGTATTTTAAATTCGCAAGTAATTTCTTATAAAAATATCGCAAGTAATTTTTCCTGCCAAAATGAATTTGTAAATATAATTTTTTTACCAATAA
>Ga0214545_1005943_pt1 | contig 21641 bp, 10 predicted proteins | sample CNSS4metaG_FD_160064 | JGI IMG/M metagenome (GOLD analysis project Ga0214545, IMG submission 160064) | Root nodule microbial communities from cowpea collected in UCLA plant growth center, Los Angeles, California, USA - CNSS4 | ecosystem: Host-associated > Plants > Roots > Nodule | place: USA...
GGTAACTTTTAAAAACTTGAATAATTGAATAAAAAATGAAGTTTGTTGTAATATCTCTTGCAATATAGATTATCATAGTCCTTGCTATAAAAACTTTTAAAACCTATAAAAAAACACTCAAAAAAAAGATAAAACATGTTGATGACAATCAACTCAATGTCAATTTGACTTCAATGTAACAATGAAAACATTTGAGTCAGGTCGTCCTCTTGATTTTTTACTAAAAAGATAGTATGATAAACAATATGCAACATCTTTTAATAGCAAATACCGAATACTCTAACCATGAAGGAAATAAGCTAAACCATGTGTGTTGATATCTTCTTGGATAACCATCTTTACTAGACAACGGATAGTTTTCTAGATGCATTTGATATGGACCCCATTTTAGATAAGTCCTTCGTACCTCATTAATTTGATTTGATAGGTATTGCCAAGTTTGAGGACGTTTACCCGGATCACGTTCTAAAGCATTTTCAAATTCATTATATGTAACTCTAGGAACTTTAAAGAGTTGTTTTTTATTTTCTTCAATTTTTGAATTATCGTGAGTTTTTCAAGTTTAGATGATGTAAATGCATTTTTTTCATTTTCATCACAAATATTCCTCTTGTAAAAAGAAACAATTCTTCTACTTTTTATCATAATTTTTCTAATAGAAATTTGTCACCTCTCACCTATTTAGGAAAAGATAAATTATGAATATCCCAAATTAAATCTCAAAACCAAGACTCAATATATTAAGAAAATTAACACCTTGTAAATAATTAGCTTCCCTTATCTTAAAGTAGATTCCTAATATTGTTCTTTCCCTATATAACTTCAAAAGCTAAAATAGTTCTATCTACACAAAGAGAGTTTGATCAACAATTAGAGCATGATTTTATGATCATAAAGATATGCCTAGAGCGTAGAAAAGCCACATACAAGAGGAAAACATATTATTTCGAAAAAAAAAAAGGTAAAAAATGAACTTACTCAAAAGAAATAATTGTTCAGTCCAAAATGTTTCTTAACTCCTCAATTTTGTTATGTTGCCGTCTGATTTTGAAAATGATAAGAGATTGATGATGAAAATTGGAATAAAAAAAAATAGAAAAAGAGATGAAGGTACCGAAAATAAAGAAATTAAATGAAGAAGTAAAATAAATTACAAAAAGAAAAACCTGATTTTTAAATTTAAATAAAATTTTTAAAAATTAAATTATATAAATAATATATATATATATATATAAAAGAAAAAAAAAAACCTTGGGGGAGCCGTGGCTCCCCTCTATCAAGCTTAAGTTTCGTCCTTGATTACATTAGTGTAATAACAAGATCTATTAATGGATGCTCATTGCTCGTAATGTCTAAAGGTATGTTATTTTAAGGTTTAAACTCTCGATTGATTCTTGTTTTTGTTTAAAAATCTTAATTAGATCCTCAGATTTTCATTACTCTCAATTTAGTCCTCATTTTTGAAAATGTGTTAAGATTTGGTCATTTTTGTAAGTATATTGCTAATGATGTTAATTGATGTTGATGTCACATGTCAGCTCATTGACTTTCTTTTTAAATATTTTTAAAATTAAAAAAAAATGCCACATGTCAAATGAGGGGTCCTACCACATGACAAAGATAGTGTGACATGGTAGTGACAGTATCATGTGTCATTGTTGGGACAAGTGTCATGTGAAAAATCTCAATTTAGTCCCTCTATTTGTTATTTTATCTCAATTCAGTCCCAATTTTTTTATACCTAGAGTAATCTCATCACTATCCAAATTAAGACCAAAATTAACTTTTATATAAATGTTATAATGATATTTTTATTAAAATTGATATTTTTACCAAGATTAGAGTTATTTAAATTTATATACGTTGAACTTTAGTTAAATTTTGTTTTAAATAAGTATATATATTTTAAATTGTTATAAAAGTATTTTAAAATTTTACATTTTAATTTATAAAGTTGTTATTTTTAAACCAACTCTAACATTTGTATAGAAATTATTTATATATAAATATTTGAAACAAAATTTAAATAAAGTTCAATGAAAAATATAAATTTAAATAAACTTAATCTTTTTAAAAATATCAATTTTAATAAAAATATCATTAGAAAATTTATATAAAAGTTAAATTTAGTTTCAATTTGGAGAGGAATAAAATTTACAGTATTAACATAAAAGTGAGATTAAATTGAGATAAAATAACAAATACAAAAACTAAATTGAGATTTTTCACATTACATTTGTTCTAACATTAACATGTAATATTGTCATTGTCATGTCATACTAACTCAACCACATGACAACATGGTAAGACTGTTCATTTTCATTTGACACGCAACAACTTTTTGTTTTAAATTAAATAAAAAATAAAAAACTTACTAGCTAACACATACTACATCACTGAATGTCGTTAGTATTGTATTAATAAAAAAAATCAAATTATGACACATTTTTAAAATGAGGACTAAATTAAAATTAATAAAAATTTGAAGACCTAATTGATATTTTAAAAAAAAACGAAAATCAAAGAAGAATTTAATACTTATTTTAACTTTGTTATTTAGGTAGTATTTTAGTGACACGACTATTGTTTTAGGATGAAGGACCCATTATTGGCAGCAATTCTATCACGTTGTATTTTATGTTTTATTTTTCTATTTTGACTTTTTTAATATTAATTTCTATTTTTTATTTTTAAATACAAAATAATAAACTTTTTACTAAAATAAACACGTAGAGAAACTTCATATGTCATTTTTTATATCTATATTTTAATAAATTTTTAAATTTTAGAACATGAGAATTGACTAAAGAATAACTAAATTAAATTAAAACTAGATGAATGTCATTTTAATATTGCATTAGTGGTGGCCTACCGAAGTTATTACAATAGATGTTAATTAATAAACGCTACTTTTTTTAATTAAGAATGACAAGGGGTTGGTTGGTGCTGTATCTTATCTCCATTCCTGCTATAAAAAGTTATCATTATTCTTATTCTTATAAATTGATATGAAACTGTTCTCACATTGTTATTTCCATCCGAAAATATAACTTTACTCACAATTGCCTACTTCTTTACTATTTTAAATATTAATTATATAATTATTTTACAAAAAATAAAGATTATAACAAAAAATATATTATTTATTATGTATTCAATGTGAAAAAGACATTTTTTATCCAATATTAAATATAATGAAAAAAATTATAAATATAAATATCAAACAAAAAAAAAATAACAATTACATAAAAGTTTAATAATTATAAAAAAAGTAAAAGTTATAAAATGTTTAAGTCACAATTGACAACAACAAAAATCAATGGAAATATTTTAAATTATAAAATAGTTTAATAAATCAAAATAGATATAGATATGAGAACGAAAACCAAAACCGTTATTTAAATACAAATCGAAAGTATTTAGACATATAGAAAGACGAATTTATTTATTATACCTGATTTGAGTCAATGATTATGAACATAAAATTGAAACAAAAACATTTTCAATTTATCCCAGGATGGAAAAATTTATTCAAAACATAAAACCTAAAATTGTTTTTGTTGGTCATATTTTGATATAAGTTGATTTTATTCAACAATGTAAAATTTTGGAGTTGTTATTTTTTTAGCATAATTCACTTTGAAACCTATTTACTTATTCGATCCAAACTATCCAAAAGAATCCTACGTGGCAATGTCTAAGAGGCATTTTATGATTGTGGTAGAGATCTCATCCAACCTACATAGTACGAGAAGAAGCTTGTGGCCATTAAGGATCCTACAAATCCAAGCCAATAGAAACTCAAATGCAGATCTTCTAAGATGTTAAGATAACAACGCCTTTTCTCGATTAAACTATATATATTGCTCCTCTAACCTTTCTCAAATACAACAACCACCATCACTAACCATTCTCACTTACAAACCTTTTTCAGTTCTTCATTCTACAACACTGCAATGGCCGCTTCCACCATGGCTCTCTCTTCACCGTCATTGGCTGGTCAAGCCATCAAGCTCTCCCCTTCCACCCCGGAGCTCTCCGGTGGAAGGATTTCCATGAGGAAGACGGCCTCCAAGTCGGTTTCTTCCGGAAGCCCATGGTACGGCCCAGACCGTGTCAAGTACTTGGGCCCATTCTCCGGCGAGGCCCCTTCGTACCTGACGGGGGAATTCCCAGGTGACTATGGATGGGACACCGCTGGACTTTCTGCTGACCCGGAGACTTTCGCCAAAAACCGTGAACTGGAAGTGATCCATTCTCGATGGGCGATGTTGGGGGCATTGGGGTGTGTGTTCCCTGAACTGTTGGCCCGGAACGGTGTAAAGTTCGGGGAGGCGGTGTGGTTCAAGGCTGGATCTCAGATATTCAGTGAGGGTGGGCTTGACTACTTGGGCAACCCAAGCTTGATCCATGCACAGAGCATCCTTGCCATCTGGGCCACACAGGTCATCTTGATGGGTGCAGTGGAGGGTTACCGCATTGCCGGTGGGCCTTTGGGTGAGGTCACTGACCCAATCTACCCGGGTGGGAGCTTCGACCCATTGGGCCTTGCTGAAGACCCAGAGGCTTTTGCTGAGTTGAAGGTGAAAGAGTTGAAAAATGGGAGATTGGCCATGTTCTCCATGTTTGGTTTCTTCGTTCAAGCCATTGTCACTGGCAAGGGTCCTTTGGAGAACCTCGCCGATCACCTTGCCGACCCAGTGAACAACAACGCTTGGGCCTACGCCACCAACTTTGTCCCCGGAAAGTGAAAAAAAAAATGACATGAGAGCGATAATTTCATTGTTATTTGGTGAAAAACATTGGATACATTTGAAACAATGTGAATTATACATCGTGTTCGTGTAGTTTTATCATATTGTTTATGCACTTTATTGATCACACATGATGCATCATTATATCAATTAAGAGTATTAATTGAATTAATAACGTATGATGTTCTACATCCACCATATAGAAGGTGAAATGGTAATAATGAATTTGAAATCTTAGTTTACAAGTTATGGATTTATTATATTATTTGATATTGCCATTTTAAAATATATAAATATGAAGCTAATTACCGATAAAATCATTCCAACATCACCACAACAAATATAAGAACACAATTTTAAAAGAATTTAAACATATATTGTGGTTTGTGGTTTGTGATTTGGATCAATAAAACATTTTTCTCTTGTCAAATAAAATGTTAATCATTTTATTCTATCTTCTCTTATTCTTCTCTTTAATGAATACTCATTTGAACAATTTTATAATTGTGAATACTCAATTTCACTCAGATAAATAAATTTATTTTTGATAGAGTTTTCCTCGTTGTGCGAGCAATCCTCTCATGGGCGAGTGAGTTTTCCAACTTTAAGTCACTTTGTAAAATTTTGAATTTTCACTTCGTTAAACGTCGGATCGAGCTAAAATTTTTACAGCAAATCCTAGACATATGATGCTTTGTTTTGACCGGTGTGATCTTTGATTGAAAGTCTATAATGGGAGCAATTTTTCTTGTAAGGTTCCCATAGATTAGGTTGTTTACAACTTTTACCTTTGTCACTTGTTTAGTGCATAAATTTTTCTATAGGTACCCAATTTGATCAATTATCTTTCAATTGAATGTAAAAACATAACTTTTGGAGCTTTGTGCAAGTTGTAGTTTTATTTTTAAATTCCCCAACCAATTTGCATATATGTTGTTAAGTTATTGTGTAAATTACTTGGGGTTATGTGAATGTGCGGGGATGATATGAACTTTTGGAATATAATGATGTATAAAACCGTGATGATGATGACCTTGCTAATGGATAAGTGTGTTGTACATTGAGGATATAATGTATGAGACTTGTTTAATTGTAAATTGAGAAAGTTCAATGGATTTCTAAGAAAAAAAATCCTTTTAAAGTATGTGTGTATTTGGTATGCATTGATGTAGGAACTCAGAATTTGGAAGTTTATCCTGACACCCTACTAATCATTCAAACTCGTGTAGAGGAGAATGAATTAGGAGTAGAGAGTAGCAGGAGGTCCTAATTAGAAAAATCATTTGTAGTTCTAGGAACCTATATAGGATTAACCTTGTGGGTGGAGGTTATCCATCACAAGTGCCAAAACTTTCAAGTAGTTCTTCCTCAATGTTGGTTATCCGGATAACTAAGCCTAATGGATCTTTTACGATGTGGCTTGTTGCTTATAATGATGTGAATTACTTAGCTCCCTAATATGATTTAATTTATGATTAATGAAACATTTGTTTTTATATTAACTTACCCTCTTGTGTGTGTGTCTGTGTGTTTTTTTTGCTTGTGTTGTTGTTCTTTTGCAAGATTGTCAATATTTGGTGTGAGCAGATGAAGATTTAGATGTTGACTCCCCTAGAGACGGTGATGACAGTGCAACTGTTTAATTCTTTAAATTTGTTTTCATTATTACGTTCTATCTTTTTGAACAACTTTTGTAAGGTTTACCTTTTACCATATATGATTAGAGTTTTATATTGTGGCAGTATACCAGTTATGTATTTATTTTTTAGATAATTGTATTAAGAATTTCTAGTGTATGGTTATTTGCTTGAAGCATTAAACCTTTGATATTTCTCTTTAGTATAATTACTCTATTAAATGTGATGTTACAATCCTGACACGTGACACGATGTATACTGACTTAATATATTGACATTTTTTTAAATAAAATTAAAGAAATTAAAAATAAAGAAAAAAAATTCACAAAATGACACATGACGATTATTGTTCACCATACGTTAATCATTTAAACAGTTTAAAAAAATAATCAAATTGAACAAAATTAATTAATATTATGATCAAATTAAAAATAAAAAATATTATAATCAAATTAAGAAAACTGAACCAAAATTAATATCAAATTAGTATTTAACCTTAATTTTAATTTGTAAAATACAGTATCAGATCCTTTGTTGGGATAAAATAAGAAGCAAATGTATGAAAGTTGGCTATTTGATAAAATCAAAAAGCAAGATTGTACAAAAACCAGAACCAAATAAGAGTAGTAAAACGGATAAGTCTATCCTATTTAAATATTTTAATCTTTTTCGTCATTTTTCCTCAAAAATGAAACAGGACGGACAAATCCCCTATAAGACTGCTTACCCTGCCAATTTTCTTTTTAATTTTTTAAATTAATATTAAAATTTGCTTATACATATTTAAAACATATTCAGTTATATAAATATCTTTTAAATTTTTTATTATTTAACTAAATTTTAATCAAATAAAATAAAGTAATTATTATATTTACATGTTAAATTATTTTATGATAAATAGCAATTAAAATTTAATTTATAAGAATAAAAATAATTTAAGTTGGACACTAATATATATGTATATCCTTAAAATAATATAATATAAAAAAAATTAATTTATTCTATATTTTAATTTTAATTTTAAAAAAAAATGGATTAGTCGACAAATCAACCACTAGTTTGAATCGATAATCTATCATTTTCTACATTTTCTGACAATTCATTCAAACAATCTAAAATTAAAAGTAACTTGCTCGTTTCAATATCTGAAGATACCCCACCCACCATTCATCTATAATTTGGTTGAAGAATGGTTGTGTTATGGTTCAATGAGGACATCCACACACCGCACTTGGTCGTGTTGTAATTCCAAGCTTTTCACATTTCTTTTTCAAGTTTGCATGGATGTTTTAATTTCAGTAAATAGCAGTCTAAACACATAGCTTTATAAAATAAGAACAAAATTTTAACTTCGTTGCATACTCAGTTCAAACACTACAAAAGTGACAAGGTGAACAAAAAAACCATCCTCAGACTTGTCCTTCCACATTCACTCCTGTTATCAGACTTCATTTGCATCAAACTGCACAAAAAATTGAGTTCATACTAATGACAACAATGACAATTCAACCACAAAATGGCCATTGTTGTGAGAAACAATGTCAGGGTAAGACAAAAACAAAAGGCTTCAAATCAGACAATAAAACATCTTGGTAGGTATATATTCTCACAAGTATGTGATTGGCATCCAAAAATTTCAATCAGCTTCTTCACCACTGTTCTGAGACTCAATTTGAGCAACTTCGTCCAGGGCCAGTCCTGAATTGCTGTGGAGTAATATTTCTGATGAACACTTATATGTTGTCCATATAATTTAAAGAGGACCTTGCATTGGCATAATATGAACCATTGATTTCCATGAAATCTCCGTGACTCCATTGAGATTAGATTACACTTACTTTAGATTCCAACATTCATCCCAAAATTAGCCTAGCCCATCCACAACTTTAGCACTTTATCCTTACCACCAGAGGCTACCTTCTCTCCGTCGGGAGACCAATCAACAGAAAAAACCTTTACCGCAAGAAAATAAACTTAGGTCGTCAGCAACTAGAACGAAAAAGTAATTAGAAAATTAATACCAAAAGTTTTGGCATGTGAAAATACTTCATCAGAATGGCCTGGAAGATCTTGCTTCAACTTACGAGTCCGAATATCCCAAACCTGGAAAACCAAACATGGTCAAGGTTCCACTTTTGAAAATGAAAATTTAAACATTCTGATTTACGAATCAAATTAAAAATTCGTGATACAAAATCCTTTATTAATAGAAACAGAAAACCATGCTTACCTTAAGTGTTGAATCTCTGCTGCCACTTAAAAGAAGTCTACTGTCTGCAGACCAGCTGTACAATAAAAGCCGATACAAACTTGGTTAGGGTTCTAAATGGAATATCTTAGGCTTCAAGAAGAAATCACTTAATTGTACCTGATCTGGTAAACAGGCCCGACATGGCCCCGAAAGGCAGCAACAAATTTCCCTGTGGTGCCATTCCATAACTTCACAGATTTATCAAAAGAAGCACTTGCCACCCATAGCCCATCAGGTGAAAAATAGACATGGTTCACAAGCTGTCAAGCAAGCAAGCTTAATCATTAAACCTAAAAGATGTTACGTGTATAACAATACAATCAATTTCAACCGGCAACTAAGAACAAGAAATGGACATCAGCAAATATTTAACATAATTTGGAGACATAGCAGTCCGCAGGACAACCTGCTGACTAGAGTTTAGACCTGACACATTGGCCAAGAAAAGGATATCAGATTTATTAGAACCTTTTTTTCAAATTTTAGATTACAAAGATACAGTCATATATCAAAATATTCTTTCAAAAGGCCTTAGGTACTCAATAACGCTTATATAAACCAAAGTCGCATTGCACTTTGATGATTGTTTTGGTTTATTCTGATTCCCATAATTTGAATGTTTTAGAAAAATAAAGAGTTGTACCTGCTGATGACCTGTCATGCGAGTTTTGGGGTGCTTGCTGACGAAAGGTTCCCAAAGGAACATAGTAAAATCATCAGATCCAGAGACCAATCTCTCAGGGGCATTGCCTCTCATTGCTTGATACCTTTCCAGAGCAACCTATATTCATCAGTGGCATAAGCTGGTATTAGTAAATTAGAAAAATGTACAACAGAGATGGAAGAAGTTCCGAGAGGAAGGAAACTATAATAGTTAAAACCTGAGAAATGTGACGCAAAGATAAATTTAACATTTAATAGATTGAAAGCGTCAACTACTCTAATAATATCTATGAATGCAAAATGGATAACTAAAAGAAAAGAATGGAAATATTAATTATTTCAACCCAAAGTTTCAAAAACTGAACTAACAGAAATGAGAAAAATGTAAATATGAAAAACAATAAATCTTTCTAAACTAAGAACACAAATCACCTTATGGACGGCACAAAGCAGAACACAAGAGCTTTAAACTCTAAAGCATACAAAATTACAAACTTCGACAAACATTAAGCTGGTCACTAAAATAGTCTTAATTATTAAGAATAATGTCCAAGTTCAAGTAACATTTTAATAACAACAATCAAGCCTAATCCCGTTATATGGGATTGGATACAGAATAAAACAATGCCATTGAGTAATATCAAAAATTGTTTTTTTTTGGGATAAGAAAGAATATAAACAATGGACCAATCTTTTAATTAAACAAACCTGCCCAGTCTGAGTTTGGGCTAACCAATCTGACCAGCCAATGCAGTCGAGTCTAGTAACTAAAATCCTACGTTTAAAGGGCCAACAATACCATTTAAAATTAAAGGTTACCTTCTTCATTTCCTCTGGAGATGAATATTGTTTTCCAGTATGATCAAAAGCTCCTGTGCGAAGAACATACTCGGTGCTTAATGCCAAAGAATTAACCCAATGCCCATGTCCCTAAAATTAATTCCAAAAATATTAGAAAAAGTATTGGAAAGTAAAGACAGTTTAATGACAGAAAATACATGTAGTTGATTCAAAAATTAAGAATAGAAAGCACATCATCGTATCAATGATAGACTTCCTCTTTTTGACAGCAAAGAAACACTTCTTGCTTTAAAATACCTCGTGAGTATGTTTTGCTTTCCCAAAGCCACCGTGTCAGTTACACATTTTTTCTCTTCAGCAGCTGCTATCCCTTTAACCACTTTTAATAAGTTTGACTCATGATACATATGTTCTAACTTGAGGAGGTGTATTAAAGATATGGTTTGAAAAGATGAAACATAATGACTATTGATGGTCACTTTGACAGAGAGAAAGTCATGTTGAGGAAATATCTATTAGCTTTGTCATCATTTACTTTGTCAGCTTCAGCAACCAACTGAGTTTAATTCTACTAAGTCTCTCAAGGGGTCTTTGGGTTGATGACATTTGTAACAAGTTTGTCTCATGAGATATATGCTTTAGCTTGAGGGGTAGTGTTAGATATGATTTGATTACACTAAATAGAAAGATATAATATGATTTGGTAGGGAAATATCTTACCAAATATTTTCTATTATTAGATATTAATTTTGTTCCCTATTATTGCATATCTTCTTTATTATAAATAAGAATACTCATGTGTACAATAATAGAAAAATACCAATAGGTAGCTACATCTGATGAGAAGATATTATCAAAAAACTAAATGAAGAAAAAGTTAACACCAGATCCGAAACAGGGGTCATGCATAACAAAAACCATGTTAAAAAATAAACATGCAGATGAAAAGTTCAACTGAAAAGGGATGAGGCTCACCTTAAGTTCACGGATTAGTTTCCCTTGTGTGGTTTCCCAGACCTTGATAGTACAATCCTGTGAACTGTAATAAAACAACACAGATAGACTCCAAGCAGTAAATAGAATTACAGAATGATAATTAAGACATTAACTTAACCAAAACAAGGGAAAAACCCAACTATAGCCATCAGCAAACACTAGGATCAGTTCAGTGAAAGTCCCGAAAATAAAATCTCGAGATAAAAACGTGAGTTAAAATCATAAATGAGAATTTAACCAACATGAATTTATATTTCCAGTCTAACAGGGGTATACAGGAATATGTAAACTATGACAATGAGCACAAATAAAAATCCAGACTAAACTTCATAGAAACTAGGAGGAAGTAAAGAGAGAGAAAATACCCAGTATAAATCACACCATCTCCACCCCATTTTACACATGTTATTGCAAGTGTGTGGCCACTAAGGCACATAACACATTTCTTTAAAGAAACATCCCATATACGAGCATCCCCATCTTTGCTGGCACTTACAAAGCGACGGGATGGAGCATTCAGGTGGACAGGTTCCCAAGAGATACCAGTAATCCATTTCTTGTGACCCTATATTTAAGAATAATTTGAATTTTATTATTAAAGAAGCATCATATAGAGTTCATGACACAAACTATTCTAATATTTGTTATAAAAGTAAATAGTGAACAAACCAAAATAAGAATTGAAATATGTAACTAATAATAAATAAATGACAATTCATATAAAACATCACCATAATAAAGCAGGATGTTCTTTTATTTATTTTTGGAATTAGAGCAGGGAAGAGGAGGGAAGCCGTGTAACCAGAGTTGTGTAATTCTTATAGCTAAATAAATGTTGCCCCTGCAGCCACTGCTCCATTGCCCACTACTGTTTTCAATCTTTACTTAACTACGACAATTGACTATTCAGTGTTCAAAGCATCAAGTTTCTTTGTTTGAATCTTGAAATACTGGAAGTTTGCAATGCTCTCAATAAACTTAAATGAAAAAAGAATTATGAAAAGAAAGATTAAACAAACTTTATCATAGATGATGGTATTCGTGATTAAAGATCTTACAGTTAGTGGATTGCCTAATGACTTTCCAGTTTGTGGGTCCCAACAAATAAGTTCTCCAGCCTTGCTCCCACTTACAAGATACTTTCCATCCGGTGACCATGCAATACAAAGTACCCAGTTCTTGTGTCCTGCATAAAATGTAAACAGCTATAATGCTATATATGACTCATTAAAATTGCCAAAACATTATGAAACTATAGATTAATATTAATTTAATGAAGGATAAAGAATAGCTCCTTACAGCAGAGTAGACCACTGTAATTCTCCCAATACTATAATTTCCTGCCTTCACGGTCCCTATCCTTCCCTCTTATTATTTTCTCATTCCTTTGCAACAACCCCCACCCTACCACTATTCCCCTTAGCAGTAACACACTGTTTTTCAATCAAGAACCTTCAACTAATTCTAACTCCTTTTACCATTTAGTTAAATTGATCATTTTTATTCTTGTACTGAGGAAAGGATAACTAAACATCAATCAACTTTTTCCTGACTTAATTAGCAGATACCAAGAACAACTTAACATTTTTAAATGTCAAACCTTTGCAAGTGTACAATGGTGTCTGAGTGGTCAAGTCCCAAAATCGAACACTGGTATCACCAGAACCACTTGCCAGTTGTCGTCCATCAGGACTGAAGGCAACACTAAGTACAGCTTCAGCATGACCTAAAAACACAAACAACCGCAACAATATAAATTCCAGAGAATATGAAAATAACAAAAACTTGTGTTGTACTACAATCTTCAACATCCAAACCACATTGCTGTCTCACAGTTTAACAAGCACAATACAACACTGAGCCACTACGAATGGAAAAATACATAATGTCTCACATACCAGAAATAGTTGCTGAACAGCGATTCACAGGACGAATCCGGAAAATAGCTTGAGGTTGACAAACTATAGGCAAAGCCTTCTCCACCGAGACTGGAAAAGTGTTAAAGTAACATTGCAAATGAAAAGAAAAACATCATTACAAGTGCGTCTACTCTTTAGAAAAATGAGGATTTTTTTTCTCAAAATATGTATTAAAAGCAAGTGAATAAGTAATTTACAACGAATTAAGAAAGAAAGAAAAAACTAATTTATTGTAAACAAACATGACTAACCTTTGTTTTTCTGCAAGTATGTTTCAAGTGGCACAATGAGCTCCTCATCTGATATATAGAAAGCATACGGCAACTTCTCTTCCTAAAATAAAGCATAGATAATCACTCAATGTTATAAATAGTACACAAAATGTAAAATAGAATTTGAGAAGGATAAAGGGGCTTGCTTACATTGTTTAGAAGCTTATTAACAATCTGATTGAGGTGTTGAGGGCCAGCATTCTGAGGTAGGTACATAGGAGAGCCCAAAGGAGTTCCATCTGGGTCTGTCAAAAGGCACATCACGTTGTTGATTATCTCCCTCTTCTCCACCATAGTCTCTGTCTCTACCTCCATTTTTCAATTAGGGATTTTCCTTCTCTTATGCTTAGATTTTCTTAACGATGATGCTTCTTACTCTTCCACTTGCGGTTCTATTTCGTTCGATCTTAGTTGCCGTGCTGAAACTAATAAAAGTAGTGAAATAAAGTCACACTGGCACAAACCCTAAAATTACGCAGGACCCAGGATCAATTATACACAGACCTATGACACATAGGCACACACAGACTTCCCATATTTATGTTTTTTTTTTCTTTGTTAAAATATCATCATTTTAAATTTTAAATTTTAGTACAAAAGTGAGAAAACTAATGTATTCTTTTTACTCATTCTAAAACGAAATAACCTAGTCTTTTTTTCTTAATTTCACTGTAAATTAATGCTTAACTATAAAATATCTGGAATGCAAAAATTGCCATGACTAGGATCTTCTTACATGACACTCATAGGCCTTTCTAATTTAAACTCACTTATCTTCAAAGTTAAAATAGCATCAAAGAATAACTCTAGTATTCGTCTTCACACATACACATATATGGCCCTAATACTAAACTATTACCCCAAAAACAACAAAAAAAATTGCAGTGAAAAGATAAATGAGATAAACATGATGAAAGAGCAAGCAGTACACTTTAATAACAATTCATGGCAGAACCCCTGAGAATTTTGGGGCACACAGTATATATTTGCCACTACAACATACAAAAAATTTTGGGGTGTAATTTTGTGAAAGAATTCCTGTAGTTGTCTATCTGTAACCAGAACAAGTTTGCTATATTGCAATGAGTGGGTGTCACGTGATTAAACAAATAAGAAGTGAGGTGAATGTTTGCTTAAAAATGTGAGGGAGCTTTAGTTTCATCTGAGAATACCTTAGAAGAAGAGTGAAATTTTCCCAGAGGAATTGCAGCTAACGAACCTCCACAACAATGGCAGTTTATCACAAAGAAGCTACGCAGCTATACAATTCCGCGGCGGAGACGGCGGCGGAGGGAAGATGAAGGTACTCTATCAGAGTTGGAAGAATATATTTCTAGGTTTCCCTGAGGAATAACATTAACGGCAAAATAAGTGAATTTCCGTTATAATTTTTTATATTTTGTTTGTATCTTGTTTTAATATTTCTAATATATCTGTATTTTTTTTTTCTTAACCTTTATGATAATCGGCTTGTTTTAAATCGGTCCGTTTAAGAAAATATTTTTCATCTAAACATCTATAACTATATATATTTAACAAAACATTTATTAGAAACTAAGATTAAATAAACTACGGATAAAATATTTTTTCTTTTTTTTTAACCATTAGTGTTTAATTATCGTTTTTCTTATTTACTCTTTAACTTCACCAATAATGATAATTTTGAAACACCCAACAATAATAAAAATTTTAAAGATAACAAAAGCAAAATTTAAATTTTACGAGGGTGAAACTTATATTTTACTAATACTTTATTTACGTACTATAAGATTAAAATTGTAGGTTAAAAATACTAAATTTAAATAATAAAAGATTGAGAAATTACACCCCCACAAGCTAAATAAAAAAATTAGATAAAAAATACAATAATATCTGAAGATTAAAAAATATAATTTTTATTTTACAATAGTAAGATTACTAGTTTAATCTCCCATGTATTATTTTAAAAAAAATAAAACATACTTATTTAGCGGAATACCGGTATACAATTTTCAACTACTACTATTAAGATGTGTTATCGGAGAATTTTAAGATTTAGAAAAGGTTAAATCATTCTCGATGTCCTCATTTTTGTAATGAATTCTTAAGTAGGTCTCTTAATTTTATTTGACTCAACGTAGTTCTGTATTTGTTATTTTGTCTCAACTTAGTCCCAATTTTTTTAAAACTGAATCAATTTCATCCTAATATCAAATTTGTTTTTTTTATATAAATTTTACAATGGTATTTTTATTATAATTGATATTTTTAACAAAATTAAGTTTATTTAAATATATATTTTGCATTGAACTTTATTTAAATATTGTTTCAAATATTTATATATCAATAATTTATAGACAAATGTTAGAGTTGGTTTAAAAATAACAACTTTATAAATTGAATTGTAAAATTTTAAATAAATATATTTATTTTAAATTGTTATAAAATTGTTTTAAAAATTTATATTTGAATTTATACAGTTTTTATTTTTAAAGGAACTCTAACATTTATCCATAAATTATAGATATATAAATATTTAAAACAAAATTTAAATAAAATTCAATACAAAATATACATTTAAATAAACTTAATTTTGTTAAAAATATTAATTATAATAAAAATATCATTGTCAAATTTATATAAGGTTAAAATATTTTTTTGTCCCAATTTTTGTCAAGTTTTGTCAAATAAGTCTTAATTTTGTGTTGTGTTCAAATAAATCCAATTTTTTATCAATTTTGTTCAATTGGATCCTTTTTTGCTAACACCGTTTAAATCATTAACGACCATGAACAGTGACAGTCACGTGTCACTTTGTGGTTTTTTTATTTATTTTTTTTGAATTTTTTGAATTTTTTTTAAATGTTTTTTAATTTTTTTTAAATGTCCACGTGTCATAGTGAAGCCATATTTTACATTCAACATACTCAAAGAGTATAAAAGAAGAAGAATAATAGTGAGTATTGAGAGTATAATCATGGAGCTAAAACAAGAAGAAACTTATATATGCTATATAGATTTTGGGGAAGATTGACCATTGTCACATACCTCTGGAACCACCATTAGGGTTGCCCCTGTCGCCACTAGAAAAAAAATTGCAGGGAGGAGAGAGTTGCAAGGAGGAGAATTAATTCTAACACAATTAGAGTCACTTTGTTGCCATGCCTTTTTTACATTACTTTTATGAAGTGTAAGGACAAAATTGGCTCACGCTTTGAAGTAGGGACAAAATAAAATTTAGTAAATAGTTTGGGAATGGAAAACATATTTAACCTATGAATAAAGTGATCAATAAATATGAGAAAGTATTTTACTTTAAGTTTGACTCTTAACACCATTTTCTCATGTACTTTACTTATTTTTAACAATAATAGTATTTATTTTCCAAAGGTTTATCTAAGGTTCAAAATGTTTTCAATTGCATATATTTTGAATTTAATTATTGTTAGTTCATTTATATTTTACCATTTTTGTGTCTATTATGACTCTATCTCAAACTAAGAGACATCATCAATAAATCTATGTTGAAATGAAAAAAAAAAAATATTTGTGGATAAAATCAATGACGAATACTAAATGGATATCATCAAATGAATATTTATGGATAAAGGATATTGATATTTAATGACCCAATTGGTGATAGGGTAGATATGAGTATCATGGTATCTAACCTCTGAATACTCACTACTCGCTAATAATTATTAAAAATTTAAAATATTAAATAAAATTATTCACGAGCAAAGATATTAATCATAGAATAATAATTTAAAATTTGACCATACATTTCTATTTTTGATTTAGACCCATGAAATTGAAATTATTTTTTGTAAAACATTATTTTTTTTAAAATTGATATGTTGGTTCAAGGTATTATTGATGTGGATATTTAATGTTGGTCCAAGGATATTAAATGGATATCTTTAATGAATATTTATGGGTAAATGATATGGATATTTAACTACCCACCTGGTGATGAGGAAATATGAGTATCATGGTCAGGCTTGAGCAAAAAATGCGTACCCGACGACACCCGTCCAATCCTCATAAAAAACTAAAGCATGGATCGGTTATGCATGATTCGGGTAAAGGTGGGTAAAATAAAACGGGTTTAATGGATTGAATTGGTCATGTACGGGTGTGAAACAAAAAATTGCAAATACCCGACCCGGCTCGTAGGTATTATTAAATTAGAGTTAAATATGTTTTTGGTCCCTCAAGTTTTAGTGAATTTTGGAATTAGTTCCTTTTCGAAACTTTATACTAATTTAGTCCTTCATTTTTAGAAATACGTGTTTTGATAGGTTTATTTGACATTTTATACGTATTTTATGATAATATTTGAGTTAACATTGAAGCGAAAATGTTTCAAACGATGTAAACAATTCATATACTACCATGAAATGTGTTTGAAACGTCAGATAAACTTAACACAATTTTGTTAAAATGACTAAATTCACACATTTTTAAAGATGAAGGACTAAGTTGGTCAAAAGTTTTAAAGAGGGACTAATTTCAAATTTCACTGAAACTTGAGGGACCAAAAACATATTTAACCCATTAAATTATTATAAAAATTTAGGAATGGATTTTAAGGGTGAAAGAAACATTCGAAAACCCTAACTGTCTCCAAATCATTTTTTGTTCTCCTTGGTCTTCTGATACAGTCTCGCCTCTTCTTTTGTCATCTGCACGAAGAAGTAGCTACAAGTCTCCAATACCGCATCAAGCTCAACCGTGTCGGATTCGTTGGGGATGCAAAACGAGAACTAATGCGAATCTGGGTCACTAAGGAGGGAGTTGCATAAGTAGGTCCATAATAAGCAAGCTTAGATTTTTCCCAAAAGGTTCTTCTTTTTCCCTTTTTCTCGTTCTAGATTGCTTCCTCTTATTTATTGATGAGCTAATTTGCAAGCATTTGGTGATAGAGACAGTGGATGGTAATTTTTAGGGTTTATATGTTTTGGATGGTTATTTGTCTTTTAGTTTTGAATTTTAGACACATTTGTGTTGCATTTTGTGAACTTTGGATTGTGTTTTGGTGCTTGTAAATTATCTTTCCTTCCAATTACAGAGTTATGGCAATCCTAGGCTAGTAGTTACACATGGGAAATTTGGATCCACTAGATTATAAGATTCATTGCAAAAGAGAAAGGTGAGAGTGATAATTGTTGTTTATTTTTTAGTTGATTACCATTACTTTACCCTTTATCTGGAAAAGTTGAATTCATAATGTGCTACGATTTAAATTGACAATCGAATATTTGGTCATTCTCTTTAGTCTTCATCTATTGAAAGAGTTATTGATAATAATTATTGAATGATTGGAAGCTTACTTACGTGTATGTCAAAGAAACATGCAAATGAAATTTTATGGTAATATGTTTTATGGTTTTTATCATATGTTAAGAAAATAGTGACCTTTATGGGATATACTTAAGAAAGTAGGGATATCACTAAATTAAAGTAGTTTTTTTTTTCACGTTAGTAATTAATAATTTTAAAAAATTGGGCTAAATATATATAACTTAGATGTTATAAGATAGAAGTGAATTTATGACATTGATGTAATAAGTTGAAATGAAAATTATGATAAAGGATTGAAATTACAGTGAGATATTGTGATGAGGAGTATAATGAGGTGGCTCACTCAATTCTATGTTTCTTTTATTGTGGTTTTAGTTTTCTTTTTTGTGTTTGGTTGAGTTCATCACTCAATTAACTAATAATAAGTGTCATTTTTAGCAAAGTCACTACTGAATAACGTGACAGTGTACTTAGTTTATATAAATGTTAGTTTGTTGGATAACACATTTTTCTTATACAAACAATGCATAATTAGTAAACATGTACTTTCTTTGGATTGTTAATGAAATAAGGATTAATATTTAGTATTAATATTTTAATAATACATATATGATTGGTAGTTATTGAGTATGACTTCTTCATTACAGTTGTAATGGAGACACATAATCAAGAATTGCCTCCATGTTCACATCAAGCTAATCAACCTAACCCTACAACTAAACCTGAACATGAAGGGTGAGGGTTTTAAGAACTTGTGCAGACAATTACAACCTTTGTTTGTTGCCTCATCAAGGTTCACAATTGCTAAAGATTGTTTTAAGTTGTACATAGATGAAAAAATTAGATTAAAGGCCTTCATTAAGTCAAATTGTGTTAGAGTATCACTAACTACTAATTGTTGGACATCAATTCAGAACTTAAACTACCTAACACTGACTGCACATTTCATAGACAATGATTAGAGGTATTAAAAGAGGATAATCAGTTTTTCAGTCACACTTAATCATAAAGGGTAAACAATAGAAAGGAAAGTTGAAGAAGTTTTAAGGGAATGGGGACTTAGGAATGTCTCCATACTCACAATTGATAATGCATCATCTAATGATGTGGCTGTTACATATTTAAAAAAAATGAAGAATATTGGTGGGTTGGTCATGGATAGACAATTTTTCCATATGCAATGTTGTACTCATATACTAAACTTAGTTGTGAGTGATGGCTTAAAAGAGTTGCACAATTCAATCACAAGTATTAGGAATGTTGTCAGATTTGTGAGATCTTCACCACAAAGATTGGCTAAGTTTAGAAAGTGCATAAAGTTTTCAAAAATTGAATGCAAAAGACTATTGTGTCTTGATGATCCCACAAGGTGCAATTCAACATATGTGATGTTAGATACAACCACAAAATTTCAAGTTGCATTTGAAAAACTTGACAATGAAGACTCTAGCTATATGAGTTTTCTTGGTGATGAAGGTGTAAGTTTTGAAATGGTTGAAATGCTAAGAAGGGGGGTTGAATTGACTAGTTAAAAATTAGGATGTCTTTTGAGGGTTTAAAAATTGTTTTAAATTGAATCAATTCGATTACCAAGTTTGGATGCAAACACCTCTGGACAGTACACTTTCAACCGATCAAAAACAAAGTTAGTCCATTGATTTTACTAAACAGATGTTGTACTAGTATAATCAATCGATTGAATCAGAAAAACAATTGACTAAAATACTGGGAAAAATACAGAAATACAGATTTGTGATTTAAAGCACGAACAATGTAAAAGATCAGTCAAGACAGGTTTCAATGAGTTATACAAACATGTTCAATGTTGTAGATGCCACCAAAACACACAGGAATATGAAAAAGATGGTTTAAATCCAAATTCTTTAACCTTTAAATGAATATGCAAGAGAGAAGGGTTAGAGACTTGATTGATGCAATGATTTTTATACTGGTTCACTCAAACATGAGCTACATCTAGTTTGTCAAGACAACTTAAGTCTGACTTTGCACTATTTCAAAAGATTTACAAAGTTTACACCCTTACACCTTCAAAATATGCAAAAACACACACAAAAGACTCTTGAATCACACAAGAATCACACCAGCACAACAAGACACCTCTGGCAGACCTAGAAAACCACCAGGCACACACACAAAGCTTGAGAAAGATCAAACCTCAGTGGTAGCACAACCTTGCCTACCATAAACACCTTCTACAAGCTTCAAAACTAAGCAAAATGCTCCAAGAATTTATCCAAGATCAACCTTCACCAGTTGCAATCTGTCAGGAAAGAGAGAGAATTCCCAGATTTCCAGAACAACTTTGTGCTAAAAATGATCTTCTTACCTATTTTTCGAAAAATACAACTCTTATAGTCAAACTGTTACGAAATTCAACAGGTTGATTTTCAAATCAATCGGTTGATTTCACTTAACTTAAGTGAAATCAGTCGATTAAAAAATAAATCAACTGATTGAATAAGTTACAGTTTAAGACTACCATAGTTAACATTTTAATATGTTAAAAATTCATTCAACATATTAAAAGTCAATTTTAACCTATTGAAAAATATTTCAACAAATTAAAAGACACACTAAAGACCTTATACATATAATAAATGCTAGATGGTCTACAAAGAGAATTACAAACTTCAAGCTTGTTTTTCTAATGATTGATCCATATGGAGGACACTCGTTCAAGGCTTATTCAACATGAGCAACATCAAATATGCATAACTTGATCAATGTAGGCATGATTCAAAGCAATGGCTTCATGTTACTTCAACAAAACTTCATCAAATCTTCAAGTAACACATCATCCAGGCTTCGCATGTCAATAGAAAGTCCCCCTAATGCTATTGATTGGGAACATGTCCAAACTTTTCTTAAGTTTCTGAAAATTTTCTATGAGGCCACCAAATATTTTTCTACATCTTTGCATGTGAGTATTGATAATGTTAATTTTTACCATTATCCAAGCTATATTTCATTAGCAAAATCATCTCTTCCAAAGCTTTTAACCTACTTAATCCTCAATTTTACCTTACTTTTGTAAATAAATACAT
>Ga0214545_1005944_pt1 | contig 21640 bp, 10 predicted proteins | sample CNSS4metaG_FD_160064 | JGI IMG/M metagenome (GOLD analysis project Ga0214545, IMG submission 160064) | Root nodule microbial communities from cowpea collected in UCLA plant growth center, Los Angeles, California, USA - CNSS4 | ecosystem: Host-associated > Plants > Roots > Nodule | place: USA...
ATATAAAGTCATAAAAAATAAAAATAACTACTAATGTATTTTTCAAATCTTAACTTAATATAAATTTAATTTTTTGTGCAAAATTTTCTCTATTAGACCAAAATTTAAATAATTTTATTTAAATATTTTGAAAGACAAACAGTAAGACATTTGTAAAAACTTTAGTATATTCATTTTAATTCTTGATTATGTTGATAACAAATAAAAAACAAAACAATTATAGATGTTTTTTTGTTAGGTATTGTCAGGAATTTTCCATCAAATTATGGTTTGTAGTCATTCTCATGACATTTTTATCATAATTTAAAATGGGTCTCTTAATAATTTATTTGGTTTTATTTTTGATATAGGTACATGTAATTATAGATGTATAAATATGAGACGAAGAAGATAAAATTCAATTATATTTTATTAAAAAAATTAATAATTTTATTAGAGATAAATTTTTATTGTATCAGAATAAATAAAAATAAAGACATTGCATACAAAATTTGTATCACTTTACATTTTTAATTAACATGGAAAACATGATATATGTTAGTTAATAGCAATCAAAAGTACTACTATAAATATAGAAAATAGATAATATTGTGATTTTAATTTAATTGAAATTTTAAACATTTTTAATATATTATTTATCTATATATTGTATTCATATACAATTTTATTGAAAAGTAATAATTTTAATTGTGTAATAAATGTTAATAAAACTATCGTATTTATGAATTATATCAAATATAGTTTTAGTTTTATATATTTTTATCCAATATTTTTGTATGAAAAAAAGTGAGAGTTTTTCCTGTACATAATACTGTAAAAGAAAAAGATAAATAAATAAATAAATGAAAAGTATTGTAAGATAATATTTTTAATGCATAAAATTAAGTCAAATATAAATCTTCATATAATTTGATACATTTTTGGACATATTATTATATTAAAACAGTATAATGATAAATTTTTATTTTTACATATAACAAAATATAATTACTCTCCCACAATTTATTTTTATTGCTTTCTCAATTTTATTACAAAAATAATCACAAATGTTACTCTCTAAAATTTTTATAAATACCTATAATTATATGAATGCCTTCATTCAATAATGATTAAATGTATTAAAATAAAAAAATGTAAATCTAAAATGTAACAACAACAAAAATTAAATCAAATTAATAAAAATTAATTGAGAAAATATGATTTCTCAAATCTACCAAATACACTTTTATCCAGTTTCTTGAAAACATATAGTCTCAAAAACATGTGAAAGAGAAGTTCCTCAAAAGCATATAATTACTAAAGAATTAAAACAATTACAATTAAAAAAAATAATCCTAGTATCTAAATAAAAGTTTAACCCACTTTGTCTTCTAAGATACAAAATGCTACATTTCTAAATGAGGTAGTATTAGAAGATACAAAATGCTACACTTCTAAGATACCTAGTTTTCCTTTAGTATTTTTTTAATTTGTGAATTTAATAATGATATTTACTTTCACCCATTAAATTGATTCACATGATTTGAAACTTTCATGGATATAACTTGATTAGATCTGTAATAGAAGAGATTTTAAGTTGTTAAAAATTGAAAATTCGAAGTAGAATGCATAGTCAAACAATTCAATCATCCACCAACCACTTCACAATGTATTTATACAGTAAAGATTATGAAAGATTATATTTGGGGACATTTGGGGAATGAAATCAAACATTTGGAGGACTTCTTTGGGTAGTCGTTATCATAAAACATGTTAATTGATAGATTCTTCTTTTATTGTTTATATTTTTTTTTCCAAATTAACAGAGTAAAAAGTTATGAAAAATTGAATTGTGGGATCAGTGTTATAAAAACTATATTGAACCATTCAATTAAAGTTGTTTAATCCAAGACGGGATTATAGCAAGTCCATACCATTTGTTGGATAAAAGATGTTAAGAAACAATAATAATTGGAGTATAACACTAGAGATGAATTCAATAATGATTAATGTAAGACCAACTGTGATAAACTGTTGATTGAATTATTTGAAATGTCCTTCTACCTTGATCCCATCGTTTGAATTTGAGGAATCATAATATTTGGGTTGATACTACACACCAACGCCCGGAAAGGATAACATTAACAATAAAACATTATCCCACTAGGTAAAATAAGCTATATAGATTACACAATCAAATCAGTTCCATAAAAAAATAAAGACTCTTGCATAAATATCAAACATGGATCATTCACCATTCACAAAGAACATCAATAGTGTATAAATAATTTAAAAAACCAAGGACCATGTTAGATTAGATTATGTTTCTAAGGTCCAACTAAGTAGAATTAGATTAGATTATGTTTCAATGTCTTCTTCAACATTTAGATTTGGTGAAAAAAATTAGGACTTTGTTAAAAATTAAAGATGTCAACTGTTTATTAAACATATTTGCAATATTTTAAGAACCTAGTATATTAATACTTCGGGAACAAATTTGTAGAGAACCAACCAACTTCCTCTTCTTTCCTCCATCTTTTGATTCATTTTTACCATTCTCTTCAAAAACATATGTGTTTTAATTTTGAAACCATTCAGAATGAATCAACAGAGCAAACATTATCATACCTCTAGTATGAAGCTTTTTATGAAGTTGATTTAGAACCATATCTATTTCTGTATTGTTTTTATTCAGATTTGGGTTTTTTCTCTGAAGAACAAATATCACAATGTTATAAGGTCAAGTATACATGATGAGATATCACAAATAACATTCAGTTTTACCTGGATAATTGTTACTCTGGTATGAGAAGTAAATAATTGTAAACATTAAATTATTTATTGCTAAAATATTCAATAAGATGTCAAAACCAAATTTTCAAACAAACGTATTATATTTGAATAAATAAAACAATATAAAATCTATATAACCCAACACAATACATACATAATCAATTGTCAAACATAATCTTTCGTCTTCCAAAATATTTCAATATTGTCTCACGTAGTATAACCACAATTGGTAAATATTTCACATATAAGATAAACATATTGTTGCTTCTTTTGTCATTATCTACTTCAAAGAACACGGGTCACTTTCGGCCAATCTAGTCTTAGAAACAAACTCCTTCCACCCTCTACCAATATGTATTGACTTCTTGGAAATATTTATAATCAACAATTTGCATTTTAAATCATGGAAGTTTTTTTGTAGGACAGCATAATTGAAATTGTTGACGAACATAAGTTCAAAAGTCTAATGGTAAATCTTGAGAGAAATATATACAGTTAATTGGAGAATAGTATGATTAATATTACAATAATTAGTATTATAATAATTATAACTGCGAAAGATAAAACCTTCCGAACCCAATAAAATGAGAAAGCTAGAACCAAAACTTGTACCAACAGAGAAGAAAAAACAATTCAGTGCTGAAGAGAAAAAATGAAATAGAGCGCAGTTGGTATGAGAGAAAAAGTTAGAAGTTCTTTGACACAAAGCGTAGAGAGTAAGAATAAAGAGATCGAAAACAACAGTGAGAATGGAGTGAGGACCAATAATAAAAAATAGGGTTTCCTGTGAAGAGAAAAAACAATGAGAGGGAAAACCACAAAGACATTGAGACATTTAGAGTGAAGAAAGGAAAATAGGATTTTGGTTATAGAAAAAGAGTGAGGCAGCAGAGGATGAGAGAAAAGTTGGGACTGAAAAATTCGGGTTTTAGGAATGTGTATGCACCATACTTCTCCAAGTGTCAAACAAATAGAGTTGATAAAATTTTCACTTTTAGTTAATTTTTTGTGTGGTTTTTGTGTTTGATAAGAAAATTTTACACTTTGTGATGATCTCATTCGAATATGTATTGATTAAGATAGATGAAGTGGAGGAAGAAAAGCAAGTCATGCACTTTGATCCTTAAACCAAAAGAAAAAAAAGTAGTGTGGTTTCTAAACTTTACAAAACATGTTTTCTATTTCTTTTACTGTTTTTATGTTCAAACACAAATTATGGCACTCAACTTAAGACATTTTGATTTGTTTTTTTTATCAAATCTTGTCATAGAAAAACCACTATGTCCTTTTCAGTTTAAAATATAATTTAAAACTAGTCATGATATTTATACAGAATTTGGTCATAGGATGACAACAAAATAATATAAAAACATGTACATTCTTATAGAGAAAATTATTTTTAGATTGGTCAAAGCTTTCGTCTTTCACTCCTTTGATTTAAAAAATATTTTTTATAATTTTTAATTAGAAAAACGTAACTTCCATTTTATATTTGGCGAGAAAAATATTTTTTTTACTATTTCAAATTAGTGTTTGTGATACAACATTCTTTCCAAATACTTAACTACATAACAAAAAATTCAATTTCAAATTACTAATTAAATTAATATAATTTCATTTTTTCTTCACAAATTTATCTAAAATCATAAACAACTATTATCATTTAAGCCTCTTCAAACTACTCTCCACTACAAGAAAAATACTTATTACCGACGGTCAGAATCCGTTGGTAATGCCATAAATCCGTCGATAATGATGTTTTATCGACGGACTTTTAACGGCAAAAAAATTGTCTGTAAACACATCTTCGGTATCGACGAATTCCAAAAGTTTGCCGGTAATTTCTGACGAACGTATCTGTCGACCAAACCGTCGACCATTTCTGACAGATCACTCCATCGGTCATTACCGACGACCACTTCTGTCGGAAAAGGGACACAAAATGCCTTCTTTCAACAAACATCAACAAATACCACGTATTTGTTACAGTGGGTAAACTCAATACTTTTTCTACTCCACCAACGGGGAAATGACGAACCTCGTCGAAAAATAACTTCGAAAATGGAGGAACAACAAACTTGGGGAATAGAGGAAGAAAAAACTTTGGAGGATGGATGAAGAAGACACTTCGGAGATGGAGGAAGAAGACACTTCGGAGATGGAGGAAGAAAAAATTTGGGGGAAGGTAGAAGAACAAACCTGGGATGGAGAAAGAACAAACTGCTCTCCACTTCTCTCACGACTTCTACTCCTCTCTCTCCTTGCTCCTCACCCACTGTTGTCACGAACCAACCTTCTTTTCTCTCTCTCGCTCTCAAGCATCCAACATGGAATTGTGCAAAAAAAAAATTTAAATTAAAAAAATAGTGCCATGTAAGGTAATGAGTGAAGTTGCCAAAAAACCGTTGTTAGTTTATCATTTTTCATATTTAAAGGGGTGTCAACGTAACAACCCATTCAATTTGATAGCAACTGAAATAGATACCGTCTTGCAATTGTTGCACCACTCAAGAACCTTTCGAAACCTTATTCCATAGTAGAAGAAACAGAGCAGAAGAAATAGGCTTCCCACCACCCATGCAAGAATCTCTCTCAAAATCTTGCTCTCCACCATCCATGCAAGAATATTTCTTGAAATCATCCTCTAGAATAGAAGAAACAGGCTCCCCACCACCACCCATGCAGTCTGAATTCACCGAATAACCTAGTCCTTCTCATACCGAAGAAATTGTTAAGAGTTCTTCTACCCTTAGAGCTAACTTTGCCAACAAGAAAGAAAAGATTTTACGACGTACACCATCTTTGTTGTTTGCTCAGACTGAGGTAGATTTTGGGGAGCCCTCTAATCCACCACACATGCCATCAACTCTAATAATTTGAGCATCTTTCATTAGCCTCACCTACTTCTGTCAAGAATCAACCTCCTTTTTTCTCTCTCTCAAGCATCCAATGTGGAATTGTGCAAAAAAAATTAAAAGTAAAAAAATAGTGTCACGTCAGGTAATGAGAGAAGTTATCAAAAAATCGTTGTCAATATATGATTTTCCATATTTAGAGGGGTGTCAACGTAACTACCCATTCAATTTAACAGAAACTGAAATAGATACCGGCTTGCAATTGTTGCACCACTCAAGAATCTTTCGAAACCTTGTTCCATAACAGAAGAAACAGGCTTCCCACCACCCATGCAAGAATCTCTCTCGAAATCTTGCTTTCCACCATCCATGCTAGAATCTTTCTCGAAATTATCCTCTAGAATAGAAGAAACAGGCTCCCCACCACCACCCATGCAGTCTGAATGCACTAAACTACCTAGTCTTTCTCATACCGATGAAGCTGTTGAGAGTTCTTCTACCCTTAGAGCTAACTTCGTCAACAAGAAAGAAAAGATTTTACGACGTAAACCATCTTTGTTGTTTGCTCAAACTGAGGTAGAGTTTGGGGATCCCTCTAATCCACCACACATGCCATCAACTTTAATATTTTGAGCATCTTTCATTAGTCTCACCTACTTTTGTCACGAATCAACCTCCTTTTCTCTCTCTCTCAAGCATCTAACGTGGAATTGTGCAAAAAAACAAATTAAAATTAAAAAAATTGTGTCACGTCAGGTAGTGAGATAAGTTGTCAAAAAACAGTTTCAATATTTCTTTTTCCATATTTAAAGGGGTGTCAACGTAACTACCTATTCAATTTAACATAAACTGAAATAGATATCGACTTGCAATTGTTGCACCACTCAAGAACCTTTCAAAACCTTGTTCCATAACAGAAGAAACAGAGCAGAAGAAACAGGCTTCCCAAAAGCTGCATATCCAAAGCATCCACACCACAAACAGACAGATTATGAAAATTCTAAACTCTCTTTCTCGTCTCTGTTATACTCGTTGCCTTTTTTATATGGACCAAAGGCAAGAGGAGAAAATTGAAATGGGCTCTAACCCAAATGAGAATCTAATACACCATTACAGTCAGCATGTGAAGTCCAAAAGAAAAGGGGAGCAGCCAAACTGAATGAAAGCTTATGTGGTCAACAATCCTAAACGCAATAACAACAAATTTGGAAGAAAATAGATTCTGCTAGATTTTGCAATAATTGTATTCAATCAATATTATGCTTTTGTATTTTCTTTTGGATTGTGTAAGTTAGTTTTCCAACACAAACTTTATATTCCTTGTTTTTGACAGAGAAATGCAATGAAAATAATTCCACCATCATTTCTGTTTTCTCTCTGTTTTTCTCTCTTGACCTTCTCTCTTTTTTCTGGTTGCTATCACTTTCATTCCGCTTGTGCCCATAACTCCAACAACCTAATCTTTGTCATACCGATGAAGCTGCTGAGAGTTCTTCCACCCTTAGAGCTAACTTTGCCAGCAGCGGAAAGATTTTATGACGTACACGTTCTGCACCATCTCTTTTGTTGGCTCAAACTGAGGTAGATTTTGATGAGCCCTCTGAACCACCATACATGCCATCAACTTTAATCATCAGAGCATCTTTCATTAGCTTTCACGTGTATATGTTAATTGGGGTAGTAGTATACATTCATACCGGGAGTTTGAAGGGCACTAAGACTCACCCGTTTTTGGATGCTGCATATTTTACAATGGTAACTCTATGCACAGTGGGGTATTGAGATTTCGTTCCTGACTCCAAATTTATTAGAATCTTTACATTTGCTTTCATTTTACTGGGGTTTGCAATTATTGGTTTTCTGTTGAATGGGTTGGTTGCACACATATGCGATTCACAAGAAAAATTCTGGTTGAACATGCTACATCAGACTAGATACACAAAAATTATCAGAAGGTATATAGTTGATGAAGAGGGAGGAGGGAGAATGAGGACAAAAACAAATATTTTTATTGCTTTAACGGTTATAACTAGCTGCATTGCTGTAGGAGCAGTCGCATTGCACCTCCTTGAAGACCTGAGTTGGGAAGAGAACATTAATCTTTCCGTCATGTTATGGAGAGTTTTCTATGAAAGCAGTAACGGGAAGATGCTTTGCTATTATATGGCTTTTGGTAAGCACATTGGCAGTTGCCAAGGCCTTTACATACTTTATTGAATATAACATTGACAAAAGGAATCGCAACACGGAAAAATGGATTCTTGAGAAGAAATTAACTTTGTATGATTTACTCTCTGCAAACCTCGATAATGATGGGTCAATCAGGTATGCCACACTTTCTTATAGTACCGTTCCTAATCATGCTATTAGAGTAATATCTAGTTAGTTCATTGTATTTTGAAAACAATTGTATTTTCTCTTTTATTCTGCTTTAGTTTACTCTGTGACAGCTTATGTTCATCTCTTATAAATACTCTCATTGCATGATTTGAACAAGTTTTTCAGTATCAATAAAATACTTTGTTCACTATTCATCTTTTATCTCGTATGTGTCATATAGGGATAGTTGGTTGATTACAGTTGAGGTGTGATATTCATCCTGGTGGGAGGCGATTTAGAGTGGGTCTGTTGTTGTTTAAAGGAGGGTTGATTTTTTAGAAATAGGAACATCATCTTTAATCAAAGAAACCTCACAAAATCCATCTCAAATGACCATAGAGAACAAAATGAAAATCCCTCTCAAATGACCATAGAGAACAAAATGATATATGTAGACATAAGAAAACAAGGATACCACACACGAGAATGACACACTGGGACAACTAATGTATAGAAATTGTTGGAGGATTAATTTAAAACTTATTGTCATGCAGAAAAGCATAATATTTGAATGTTTAAGTAGTTTAGAGTGTATTATCATGAGATTCAAACTCATTAGTTAGTTAGGGATTGTTAAAGATATTGTAAGATTCTATTTTTCTTAGAAGGGTTAGTGTCTCTAATAGTTTAAATTTGGTTTTGATATTTAATATTTTTATTTTGATAGATAATATAACGATAAAGAGTAAACCTTGTATGTAAAAGTCAATAATGGACATGTAATTTATAATGGGTTGAACAACTTTTGTAGCTGCAGTGAAAACCTTTTTGGGACAACTATGAACTTGTTTGTCTATTACTTAATGAAACAAGGCTTTCTCTTTATGGTATATGATATATTAATTTGTCTATTAAGTGTATATGATATATGGTATATGGTATATGATATATGGTATATGATATATGGTATATGGTATATGATATATGGTATATGGTATATGGTATATTAGTTTGTCTATTAAGTGTATATGGTATATGGTATATTAGTTTGTCTATTAAGTGTATATGGAATATGGTATACTGGTTTTGTGTAGAACTTAAGTGGCGATGGTGATTGTTTTCTTCAAAAGTGTAGAACTTCATACACTGTTTTTACACCAAATCATCTAATAAGAATGCATATGTATTTAATCAAATTTTAAATCCAAACATAAACTAAATAAAAAAAACTTCAAGTTTAATACAATTAAATAGATGAAAATTAATCTGTATTGAGTCTCATAGCGCGCAGTGCATATTAAAGGACTATTATACAATTTCACCAACACTCAAAATTTGCATCACAATATATAAGTCATATGATTTCTCTTGACAGTTTCAAACAACAGACTCTTCCCTTACGATTGCTTCGTAGCACATTATCCCTTACAATTGCTTTGTAGCACAAATGACACAAAACATGACTGTAAATACCCATGACAAAATGAAAAAAACATCTTAATATGTTTAATTTTTCTTTCTATAGTTAATTTTCTTTTCAGCTTCGCATTCTTTTTCAGCAGCTCTTCCACTATTTTTTCATTCCCCCATCCAATTTCTTCTTCTGTTCCTGCCTTTTCTTCAAATTCAGGTCCTACTTCATCCGCCCATTAGAAAAAGTTACAGTGTCCTTCGGTCACAATGAAAAATAGTACATAAATAACACAAACAAATTACACATAAGCAAAAAATTTCGCATACATACTTTCCAGTTTCGACATCAACAAAACATTCTCTCATTATTCTTCACGGTACTTACTTTCAAAAGTAACAACTTTTGCCCACAACCACAAAGCTTACTTCCCATATGTGAGGATGCAGAAGATGTTGATGAAAATGTAGATCCACTATTCTTTCTCCTAGCTCCAACTGATTCTATTGGACAACCACGAGATTTCATCTCACCTAAGAACATGGCAAAATGTTAACCCTAAAACACAAAAATCCCCAATTTAATAATACTACCCACCTTTCGAATCACGTACACCCCTTCGCGTAAGGAAACCACCTATCACAAGCCCACCTTTGTTTGAGTTTTCACAACAAGATGACCACCAAAGTTGATGCACCAAGTTTTCTTTCTCTACATCTTTGGCCCTCTTCGAAAGTTCCATCAAATACTCTAAGTTCTTTTGTTTTTATTTTAAATTTTTGTTTAAAATAAAGTATATTACTTACAATTGACAGTTGTTTCATGACATGTCAAATAATAAGTTTGAAGAACACCGTTAAATATATCAACAAACTGCTAACCCCGTCAGATATAAAGGACTAAAACCAAACATTATAAAAGTTGGAGGACTAAAATAGGTTACAGTTTTTCCAAGGGACTGATTTCAAAATCTATTAAAAGTTTGAGGACGAAAAACATATTTATCCCATTTAAAAATTATTATCATGTAGAAAAGCATAATATTTGAATGTTTAAGTAGTTTAGAATGTATTATCATGAGATTTAAACTCATTAGTTTGGTAGAGATTCTTAAAGATATTATAAGATTCGATTTTTATTAGGAAGGTCAGTGTCTCTAATAGTTTAAATTTGATTTTGATATTTAATATTTTTTATTTTGATATTTAATATTTTAATAGTTAATAACGAGAGGACAAACATAAATATAAATATATAAAAGTCAATAAATGAACATAGAGAAAGTCATATTCTGTGTTTTAGATTACTCTGTGACAGCAGTAAGGTTCTATTCTACTAACAGAATCAATCTCTTATAAACACTCTCATTGCATGACTTAACACTTTCATTGCCCCTCTACTGACGTGTCTGTTGCCGGTGCTGGCTAGGTCGTTCTGGATGGACAGTTTTTAGAGGAGTGATGGCGTCCCCATGCTACATGACCCTTTATCTTGTGTAGACTCTTAGGAGACTTTAATTTATTGTTCGTACGTACAGTGCATGACGTTTTAACTTTTGCTCTCTTCGTGAGAATTGCTAACTTGACTTTTGCGTTAATGTCCCATTGTTGCGGTGCCAATTCTTCGATTCATGGAAGTAGTTTTCTGATCTTAGTACGATCAAGATGAGGTTATGAGAATGCTCAAGGATCTTAACGTAACTTTCAACTAACTTCCTTTCCAAGTACCTTTCTTAAACGGATGATAGGGAAATTGTCCTGGGTGTTGACGTAACCCTCAGCTGACATCCTTTCGAGATACCTTTCTTCTTAACGGATGTTAAGGAAATCATCAGGTTATTGACGTAACCCTCAACTGACATCGTTTCGAGGTACCTTTCTTCAACAGATGATAGGGAAATTGTCCAGGGTGTTGACGTAACCCTCAGTCGACCTCCTTCCGAGGTACCCTTCTTCAACAGATGGTAGGGAAATCATCCAAGGTGTAGACATAACCCTCAGTCGACCTCCTACCAAGGTATCTTTCGTAGCGGATATTGGATTTATTGTTTTATGGGTTCTTTCGACCTTTAGTTGAGCTAAAGGATTTTGTCGATTTACGGGTTCTTTTCGACCTATAGTCGAGCTAAAGGATTTGTCGATTTACGGATTTTTCCCGACCCTTAACCGAGCTAAGGGGTTTGTCGATTTACGAGTTTTTCCCGACCCTTAGCCGAGCTAAGGGATTTGTCGATTTGCGGGTTTTTCCCGACCCTTAGCCGAGCTAAGGGATTTGTCGATTTACGATTTTCTCCCGACCCTTAGCCGAGCTAAGGGGTTTGTCGATTTACAAGTTTTTCCCGACCCTTAGCCGAGCTAAGGGGTTTGTCGATTTACAGGTTTTTCTTGACCCTTAGTCGAGCTAAGGGATTTATCGATTTACGGCCCGACCCTTAGCCGAGCTAAGGGATTTGTCAATTTACGAGTTTTTCCCGACCCTTAGCCGAGCTAAGGGGTTTGTCGATTTACGGGTTTTTCCCGACCCTTAGTCGAGCTAAGGAGTTTTTCGATTTACGGGTTTTTCCCGACCCTTAGCCGAGCTAAGGGATTTGTCGATTTACGGGTTTTTCTGGACCCTTAGCCGGGCTAAAGGATTTGTTAAGAAGATACTCTTTGGAACGAAAGCGTTACATTGATGTCTACCCGACCTCGTGAACAAAAAACCATTTTGTTCATCTCACAACAAAACTCCCTCTTGAAATCAGCATTTGAGTGTTGAAGGCTTTGAAATGGAGAAAGGGTGCCCTTGGTCCTCCATATTGGTCAAGCGACGTCCTTGGTTTCACTGCTCCTGATCTTATAAACGACATAGAAGATCTCCATTTGCTCGTCACAGGTGTCTCCCTACTCTAAAAGCGTATCCTCCATCCTGTGCCTTGCTTCTCCGTCTTCCCGATGTACAACCATATGCTCCTCTCGAGCTTCATTCGCTCGGTTGTGGGCCTAGTTTGCTCTATGGCGTTGCTTGTTCTCATTCCACAATTCTAGGATTAGTTGCAATAACACCCCAACAGTAGGCTCCATATTTGTGTGGTTCGGTTGGTGATCTACCATTCTTTTAGGACTTCCCGTCATTGGGTTAGCTTTTGTTAGGGCCTGGGAATCAGTTTTATCGGGCCCCACGGTGGGCACCAATCTGTTCTCGTAAAAGGGGAATTTGAGGTGCACACTGGTCGCAACTCGGCCTCTTTGCCAGATATTATACAAAGGAATACTTTTGTCTCTCTTTAAACAAGTCTTTTTCGGTCATCCCCCTCTTTCGGGGTGTGGTTGCTTCGTTTTATACAAGTTTTCTACTCGTTCTTAGTTCGGTTACCGTACAATCGAGGAATGTTGTTGCCATGCCGAACTTGGTGGGAATGTGACCGTGTAGCCGTTACATAGAGAGAAGGTGGTGCAGTTTTAAGGAAAAATATCCCCTCATAAGTCGATCCAACGCATAGGTCAGTCGTAGATCGGTCCAATACACAAGTTCACTTAAAATCGGCCCAATACATAGGTCGGTCCTAGATCAGCCCAACACATAGTTTGGTCGCATGCTGGCTCAACAAATTATACTCTCAGATCGGCTCGAGATTGGCCCAGCACATAAGCTGGACGCAGGCTAGCTCAACAAATTATACTCAGATTGGCTCGAGATTGGCCCAGCCCGCAGGCTAGCTCAACAAATTATACTCAGATTGGCTCGAGATTGGCCAGCACATAGGCTGAACGCAGGCGGGCTCAACAAATTATACTCTCAGATCGGCTCGAGATTGGCCCAGGACATAGGCTGGATGCAGGCTGGCCCAACAAATTATACTCTCAGTTCAGCTCGAGATTGGTCCAATACGCACATACACATAGGTCGTCTAAAGTCTGGTCGTCCGGGTGCACAACTCATAATATAACATATTATATATATCTAAAAAATACGAATACTTATGCTCAACAAGGTCTATGTTTTCACCGTTTATACAATTGGAAATCTTTATACTATTTTAGGCCATTAAAAAAATTTAAGCTGTCACTAAAATATATAAATAATTAATGAACCAATACATCTTGATTTTAAAATAGTAAGACTAAATTTACGCAATTAAAAAATGAGAGGAGACAGAATTTGGGAACAAGTGATTACAAGAAGTCCAAAAGTGTAAAGATAAAAAGATAATAATTTGTTAACCAATTATTAAATAAATAAAAAATGTAAAACTAAGTACATGAAAGAAAAGAAAGTATCCTTAAAATAAAAAACAATATTATTCTGAAATTAAACAATGAAAACTAATATTAAAACCGAGAATGAAAGTGATGTTTGTTGGTGAGAATCCTTGAAAATTGAAGATGATGTGTCAGCGGTGGGAAGTAAGTGACAATTTCATGCGACAAAGTGGGCAATTGATTTTTCCTAGGAACAACCAAGACTTGATGCAAGAGGGGTGAAATCGATGAGAACACACTCCAAATGGTTGAACCAAGTCTCCATCGGAAAAATGGTGGATGCAAATGGGGCAGAGATTTTGGGATTCAGTGGTTTGATACTCATGGAAGGCTGTAACAGGAGGCAAGGCTCTCACTGCAACTTTAATTCTTGCACTCTCCATCACAGACCTAATATTATTCCTTGACTCTGTGTATCTTCTTCTTTCATACATTTCATCACGCCCATCACCTGAGTTTATCCATAGCCAATACACCGACCACCCTCCCGATATCAACATAAACAGATACAAACAAGCATATATAAAGTCATCTCTGTCATAGTTGATCCACATAGTTCATCAAAACAAAATTAATCAAGGAAGATAATAATAGTCTATGGGTATGTGTTTATTTATATTCGTAAAAAGATTACAATTTTAAGATATCTTCAGATATTAAAAGATAATATCTATTTTCTGGTATCCACAATTATTTTTAATTTTATCATTTGTTAAATAACTGTTCTTTAAAATTAAAACAATAATTTTACTATTTTTATCTTTTAAATAACCGTTTCGTTTGACTTAACAGTTACATTCATCCAATTTTTTTAAAATTAATTATTTTTAAAACAAAAATAAATATCTTTAATAAAAAAATTGTCTGCAAAATAAATAAAAAATATTTACATTAAAATTTAAGAAAATATTTATATTTATTTTTTGAATTACAAGAATAACATAGATGCGCATAGTAAATATATTTTCACTGGTGTATATTTAAGTGACAAATTTTCTAAATTTAACCATTTTTTATTGAAAATATTACCTATAAAATAAAGAAAAAATGTTTATCATAAAATTATAAAAATTTATATTTTATTTTATAATGATAGGATTCCATTCAATCATGGTTGAGAACTAATTATTGGTTTCGTTTATAAAGATTTTGGATTTGTTGAAAATTATTAAATCATATATGGTATTGTGTTTATAATAATTTTATTATGATAAAAAAAAAGTGAATACATATGTGAATAATACATGTGTTTTCATTAATAATAATAAAAAGAGTAAACAAATGTTGAATACCTATTAGGTGATACGATGAAATGTAAACAAATGTCAAAAAAATAAAAATAAAACAGGTTGGCGAAGTAGATTTTGCAAATGAATCTACAATAGCCCTTTTTGTTGTTTAATATTGATGAGTTTTTTTTGCCCATTGAAGTCGTGGAGCAGTCTGAACCACCTTAGTTAGCAATAAATACTTCAGTAGAATATTATTATATATTTTTTTTGGTAGCATGAAAAATTAAATGTAAAATAAAAGCAATTATTTTCAAATGTGTTTTAAAATAAGGTAATGAAAAAAAAAATTGGAAACAAATAAAGATATAATAAAAAGTTTCCTTAAAAATATTTTTTCTAATAACTTCCATTTAAATACAAGAATATCGGCCTTCTCATTCCACTATAACAATTTTTAGCAATTATTTTCGTATTTCAGGTAAGAGTTGACAAGAGAGAATATGATACACATAATTTTCTCATAATTGAAGAAAATTTCAAAGTTTCAAAAATGGATATTCAGGTACATATTTCTAATTTTCCTATTTTAGTATATACTTTAAGCACATACAAAATTGTTTTTTTCTTTCCTTAATTTTGCTGCTAAATAACAATAATTCAATATAAAGTAAGTTTAAATACGATTTCAGACCTTAAAAATTTTATTTATCAATGATACCAAACTCTCCCACTGCCTTTAGGTATGAAATTTTTTTTAATGCAAATAAGATCGTTATACCTATTAATTCTATTTTTCATTCAATAATTTGGAAAGTATGTAAAATTTCGTTTGTCAGTTAAAAAAAATTTAATATCATTGAGTGATAATGACTGTATGTTAGAATTAATCTACATCAAAATATAGGACATTAACTAAATCCAATTTTGATTATAGTTCATGAAATAAAAATATACTTAACTTATTTTATATGATTAAAACTCTAACCTAAGACAACGAATTTTACAATTTCTAAAACATTCAAATATATTCAATTTAAAGTAAATTAATTCTACATTATTTTGTTTCAATAAAACAATTTAGTAATTTTTATTTTTCTTGGATAAAATATTTTAATTAATACCACGTTAAAAACTATTTAAACATTAAATAATTGATAAAAATTAAAAATGGTTAATACTGATAATTTTTTTGATCGATCTTGATTTATAATAATTTATTTTGTTAAAATTCGTTCAAGATTATTTTATTTTATATTTCCAATCCGTTTTCCTAGGTTTACGTTAAATGAGATTAATTTTAATTTATAAAACTTTAGATTGGTCAGACCCAAGTAAGATAAATCAAGGTTAAATTTATATAAGGTGAACCAAATTTTTTGGACTAGAGTCAAGCCAAGTCAACTCAAACCCAAGTCAAGTCGAGTCGGTATGGGTTTGGTTTGAGCTAACTAGGCCCAAGTTCCAGTCAAACTGAGTTGGTCAGATCTAGGTCGAGCAAAGTTGGCTAGATACTAAGTGAAACAAAGTTTTCTTGAACCTAAGTCGAGCTGAATCCATATTGAACCAAGTCAGTTTAGGTCCAAATCAACCTAAGTCGGCTTGGACCCAGATTGAGCCAAGTTAGGTGAAGCCCACATTAGGTAAAGTTAGGGTAAGTCCACATTCATCCAATTTTAGGCCGACCTACATTAAACTTTGTTGTGATTATAATTTTGAATAATTTTAATTTTAATTATTTATAATTTTGGATAATTTTAATTAATTATATTGTTTGAATAATTTTAATTAATTATAATTCTAATATGTTTTAAAATTTGTTAATACCACTTTTTTCAATACCACTTTTTCAAAATAAAAATATATAAAAACAAAATTAAAATATTCCTGTAACAATAAAATAAATATAAAACAAAAATAATTTGGTGAGCAGGCCATTTACAGAAGTGGGGCATTTTGTGGAGACAAGTGAAATTGGTAAGTTTTGGAATTCGACTTCCAGTTTAAGTGAATGTTAAGAAATCGATATCTGGTTTTTACTTTTTTACTTTTTTTAAGTACTTTTTTTTTTAGTTTTTATGTTAATTTTTTTTGGTGTTTTTATGTTTTAATTTAAAATTGTAATTAATTTTAATTTGTAATAATTGTAATTTGTTATAATTTTAATTTGTAATTATTTTACTTTGTAATTATTTTAATTTGTAATATTTATAATTTGTAATAATTTTAATTTTAATTTGTAATCGGAAGCAGCTTTTTCTTTTTGATTTTAGTTTTTTTTAGTTTTTATGTTAATTGTTTTGCTTTTATGTTTGATATTTTGGGAAGTGGAGACAATTTTCGGAAGTGGGACACATGAAATTAGTAAGTTCTGAGAAGTTTCAGAAGTCGACTTTCGGCTAAGTGAAGGTTTGGAAGTCAATTTCTGATTTTTTTTTTTACTTTTTTAAGTAATTCTTTTATATATATTTTTTAGTTTTATGTTAATTTCTAATGTTTTTATGTTTTTCTTTAAAATTGTAATTAATTTTAATTTGTAATAATTGTAATTTGTAATAATTTTAATTTGTAATTATTTTACTTTGTAATTATTTTAATTTGTAATTATTTTAATTTTTAATAATTTTAATTTGTCTTTATTTTATTTTGTAATAATTTTAATTCATAATTATTTTAATCTCTAATTGAAAAAATTTTGAATTTCGAAAGTTAACTTTCGATTGTCTCTCTTTCCAAAAACTGACTTACGTAAGTGGAGGCAGTTTTGATTTTTAGTGTTTAGTTTCTTTTAAGTTTTTATGTTAAATTTTTTACTTGATATTTCCGAAAGTAGAGTAGTTTTCGAAAGTCAACTTCCGGTGAAAAGACAAGAGATTTAATTTTTAGAAGTAGGGACAATTTTTGAAAGTCGACTTCCAATGAAAGGACAAGAGATTTGGGTGCAGAGTCATAATATAATATTTACCATCATTTAATTCATTTGTTGAGGCAATCACCAACCTCTAAAACTTCATTACTTGATTATTACTCTTACCTTATTTATTTTTTAATTTTAATTTTTCAAAGGACATAAATGGAACACCACAAATTTTCGGAGGTAAAGAAGAAATATTGGGGTGCAGGAAGAAAACCCCTCCTAGTACTATTGGTTTCCTGATGTGATGTCATACCTCAATGTAAAAAGAATACACAATTTGGAATTTTGTGGTACTCTTCTGAATAATATTTGACAATTTTCTTACAAAGGTACTCGAAGACAGATGAAAAAGGGACTGTACATCTGAATGAATACAATTAAACATCTTTTGGTTGGATTTGGTAGATTTGTGAGCAAGTGCATTAGTGATAGTAGTTAAGCATGCCATACTTCAAACTAATACGTTTTAAATATCATGCAAGGGACATTTCAGATGCAAGAAAACTGCTGAAGGTGCAGAAATTTGGTTATGAATACATTAGTACATTAGTTCGCAGAAATTTGTGCAGTCTAGTTATCAATACATTTTTTGTTCTGAGCATTTTCTGTAACTGAAAAGTTTTGGTTACAAGTCCATAAAGCAACTAGTTTAAAACAATGGACAAACAACTACACTGGGCTATTCTTAGTCCTTACTCCTTTGGCAAATTTCTCAATCTGCTGTTCTGTTCCTCCATGATCAATCATATGATCGCAATTTGGAAAGAATAATGCTAAATGAAGATAACACCACCTCTTCATTTCAATAAACTAATAACAAGCATCTCAGATGTACCTTCTCTGTTTCCACATTAAGTGATTAAGGTATACAAGAAAGATTTTGCAGACCTTTTTCTTCTAATGAAGTTAATTCTGACCTGGATGTAGAAGATGTGTTAAGCAAAACAAAATTTATCAGATCCTCAGTTTTGCCTCCCTGGTTCTTCTAATTCTGAGATTCAAAATTGAAAAGGTGTTGCATTACTTTTCTTCATTATTTTCTTGTAATACGAATATTCATAATAATTCAAAATCACTATTTTGAATAAGAATTACGATTTGATAGATCAAAGAGTTTTACCTCTGCCTAATCCCATGGATGCTCTCAAGGAGTTCAATTGTTTGTTGCAACCTGGAATTATTTGGTCTCTCTTCATTATCAAGTACCAAGGTTGAGACGTTCAAAACAGTAACTAGTTCAGCTTCAATTTCACTGAGTTTTTTATCTATCCGTTCCATGAAATCCTCATAAGAGGATATTTCTGACAAGTTTCTGGCTATACTGTCTTCATTTGAGCTTCCTACACTAAGGGATTCCTGAAGATTCTGAATCTCCTTATCATCCAGTGAATTTCCTTCACTTTCCATAGACAGTTGCACATCTTGAATATTGTCGAAGTCCATCGTTTCAGGATCAGAGTCATCCTTACTGAAATCATTTTGAACTTCCTCCTTTGGAGCAATAATTCGAACTGGACTTGAAGCATCTTTTATTGTGTCTTCAATGTTCACATTAACATTTCCAATTAGCTGACTTTCTTTCAAAGATATTGCCTGAAACCACCATAGGTTTCTTTCGTTATTCAGTTAATAAAAAATGAACATTTTAAGTAAAAGCAACATAACTTACACTAAGAATCTAACACTCTGATGATATGAACAATTCATAACTTACATAACAAAAGGTGTTCTCCCTCAGATGTATTGATTGATATTTATGATCATGATGGCATCATTTCAAAATGAAAATAGAAACTAATAGTGTAGGACAAATGAACTCACTTTACCTCACTTAACTTTGCGGAAAGCTCATCAAGCAATTCAATGCGTCTTTTAGACTTGTCCAAAGCCTGCAACACCTTCTTCCTCTGAAAAAGCATTTCCCTTGCATAATTTTCCTCCCCCTTTTCAATGCTTATAACTGCCTGTTTTTGAAGCTTCTCCGCAGCTTCTGACAACCGCAGAAGCCTCAATCTAGCATTAGTTGCTGTTAACCACCACATTAGCTTTGTATTATAAAAATACTAATCACTCGTTCAATTTCCCTTTCATCCAATTTCCTCTTCTTTTTTTCTTTCTCTTCCTTTTTCATCACATCATTATCTATTACTTTTTTTTTCCTATTTCTCTCTTTTTCCCATCCCAAATCACTCATTAAATTAGAATAAACCAAAATCTCATCCTCAAATTATTGGCCCCTCACCTAAACAGTTCCTAAAGTAATAAAATTGTTTAAGCAGACTGTGAAATATTCATCATTTGATTGCCTAAGTTGATGTATTTTAGTACAATTCAGAAACCAATTTGGAGAAATTTTCGATATGTAAGGACTACGTAACATTGTTTTGATAACCTCTTGAGCTACTCAAACAATTTTTCTTACAAGAGTAATACTTCAAGGTCCAATTGATGCACGAACCGTTTGGACAGCTGTTCAGTTATATTTATATTTCCTTAAGTAAGAATTGGAAGTGAAAAACTAAAACTGTAATCATACTCATGGGCCTGACTGTAAAGGGTGTTTTTCAGAAAACATTAATTGAAATAGAGAAAGAAAATCAGAACGAAAGAAGGTAGCAATTTGAAATGGGTAGGGTTACCCTTGGCTCTGGTGGCGTCAGCCTCAGCGTGAAGATGATCAATTTGAGAACGCAATTGCTCTGTGTTGATGACAGCTGTAGAAGCAGAAGAAGAAGAAGATGATGATGAAGAAGCGCAGCACGTGGGCCTCCATGAAGGAACAGCCATGGCCATAGTTGTCACTCTAACACAGTTCATTATCATCCCTTTCTCTCTTCCAATCTGCGACCTTACACTAACAAACAATTTCTCATAATCTAGCCACTGATTGTTTCTGAAGACTGATTTGCGAGACCAATTTTGATAAGAAATTATGTAGAATGCAAAATAAACGAGATGAATAAATTCTCAGATTCAAAAATAATATGCATCTTCACTTCCTATTCAAAACCCAAAAAAGGAAGGAGATTTTCTAATTCAAACATAAATATAATGTAATAAAATATTAATGTATCTAGTCGATTAAAATAAAAATTGTAATCCGTTGTTTTTAATGTAAATAATTATTTTTGCATTATAACTATAATTAAATTGGTTATCATAGTAAAATAAAAACATTAAAATAATAAATAAATAAAATCTATTAATTTTATAATTTCATCTATTAAAATAATTTTTTATTATTTATATTTATCAAAACATTCACACATACATTTTCAGAATCTTTTTCTCTTTTACATTTTTCATCTTCTTCTTTAATTCAACAAATTCACTTTTAGTTTCTTCACTTATTTCCCATTCATTTACAAGACTAGTGAAAACAATGTGTGACTAGACCTTAAAACACATTAAGATTGGTGCCTAATAAATCTCAGAGTTGATTTTATTAATTATTAATATTATTTCTTCTTGTCAGGGTAAATCTAGAATGTTAAACAAGTAAATATATTTAAAGGTTTTTTTTATTTAAAATAAAAGTTCATAAAGTGAACAAAAATCATGATGAAAATGTCTCAAATTTTGAACAAATTTGGTATTAATTTTTATCCCTTTTCTTATTCTTATTAATATCTGATAAAAAAATCATTTTTATTAGAAAATAACTATTTATTTAAATTAGACGAAAAATCAGGGTTATATGTAATTTTTGTGAAAAGAATTAGTATAACATATAGGATAAGTTCATTTTTATGAAAAATCAACTAAAATTTCTAATTTAATTCTTGTCAATATAATCCTCAAATATATATATATATATATATATATATATATATATATATATATATATATATATATATATATATATATATATATATATATATATATATATATATTTT
>Ga0214545_1005951_pt1 | contig 21622 bp, 10 predicted proteins | sample CNSS4metaG_FD_160064 | JGI IMG/M metagenome (GOLD analysis project Ga0214545, IMG submission 160064) | Root nodule microbial communities from cowpea collected in UCLA plant growth center, Los Angeles, California, USA - CNSS4 | ecosystem: Host-associated > Plants > Roots > Nodule | place: USA...
TGTTTGTCTTGTTTTGTAGGTAATTAAGAGAAAGTAGAGCATGGCTAGGTGGCACTTGGTGATTGGAGCACTTGGATGAAGTGGAAGAGAGAGGAAAGCAAAAAGCATAAAGCAAAAGCAAAAGTAGGCATGTACCTTGTCTCCTTTTGCCTTTGTGGTTTATGCCTTAGAAGGTCACTTGGTCTCCTTCCTCTTTTGGCCTAGAATCCTCATGGGAATGCCTCCACCAATCATCTCCCTTCACTTGGCCAAGACTCACTCTCACATTAGGTTTAGGGTTTTCTAGTTAATCCTTTTTCATGTTTTTGTATTTGCTAAAGGACCCCTATGAACTCCTATTTAAAGGGTGCTCCTTGTCTTGTAAAAGGGTTGATCATTTTGTTTCTAAACTATTGTTTTTCAACCATTAAATTTTCGTGAGCTCTCCTTCCTAGAAGTGAACTCACATTTGCCTTATCTTGCTTGCAAGTGGCGGCACCATCACTCATCTCTAGGGCTTGGTTGGCTTAGATCCCCCCCATGAGTGGCGTGCTTCTTCCATGCTTCATCTTCTATGCTTTCCATTTTTAATGTTTCTTCTTTCATTTTGGTTCTTTAGGTGTTGTTAATGCCGTGTGAGTTTAAGCTTGAATCCAACTCTCTTCTTCCTTTCATAAGCTTGAGAAATGAACCTTCACATCTAGATAGCTTGCTATCTTAATGTCCAGTGGGAATTTTCAAAAAGCTTTCTTAAACAACTTTCCCATATTCATAACTCTAAAAGAAAACAAGATAATCCTTCATCAGTTAGGAAACTACCTATTAATGGCCCTTCAATGTCCATCAATCAAACTTTTATTAATTTGATAGGTGAGTTTTTGAGACTTTAAACTTGTAGGGGCTAGAGGAGAGTATTCTGCATACAAAGAGGCTGAAACAAGGACACATGGGGTCGTTTCTGCAAGGGTGAGGGAAGGAATACGAGTTTGATCAATTATGGTGCAAGAGGACTCTAGCATTTTTCATTTGAGTAAGGAGAACCGGGTAAGGGGAGCTGACTAGTTTAATCTCTTCCTATGAAAGAAGATTTTAAGTTTTGTTTGATTGAATTATTGTTTACAAGAAAAAAATATGTGATGCATTTGTTTTATATTTTAGAAATTTTGATTATAATGGTGATATAGTATCATCAAATTTTTGTTTGAATGTTAAGTATGTGATTGATGAATTTTAGTGATACGAAATCTAATATAGAATGAATGCATTGAGGTTTTCTTGATTTGTGGGTGAATGATACAAAGGAAAGGTTAGGGTTTATGTTTTTCTTTTACAGTAACGTGACTTGGGGTTGCATTCTAGAGCTTTCATTTTTTTAGTTATATGAAAAAGTAGATAAATGTGGTGTTATGGTATGTTATAATATTTTAGGAGGATATTTTATGACATTCATCATATAGTAATTTATATAATATTAAAGAAAAAAAAAGGAAACAAATTATTTGTTTTGGTGCAGAGCATCGATTACACTAAATAGTTTTTTGTAATATATTTAAAGAAGGTTAGAAGTGGGACTGACTTTCTTTCTTTTTTGTTGTATTTGATATTATATATGACTTGTAGCTTTCGGGCATTAAGCTTTGGTAGTGACTAAACTTTTCATATGTTGTAGTTAAGGTTTTAGAATAATTAGTAATTTTCTATGGTAGTGTTTTCTTATAGAAATTATGATGTGGTATAATTAGTAATTTTTAATATTAGTAACTTTTAAGAAGGGAAGGGAATAGTTATAGAAAGTGGTTTATAAATGGAGATTGTAGAGGTGATTTTATTAATTTGGGTTGGTATTTAATTAATTGGCTTTAGTTGTATTCGACTTCTAGGGTGTCTGTTTAGAGTTCTTCTTCTAAACACAACAAATTTATTCTTATTATTATTATTATTATTATTATTATTATTATTATTATTATTTTACTACTATTATTGTTATTATTATTCTTATCATTATTATTATTACTATTATTATTATCCTTAATATTATTATTATTGTTAATTTATTTTATTATTATTATTATTATTATTATTACTATTATCATTATAATTATAATTAGTAATCTTATTATTATTAATTTTATTTTATTATTATTATTATTATTATAATCTTATTTTATTATTATTAGTATTATAATAATAATTATTGTTATTTATATTATACTTATAATTACTTTTATATTTATTTTTATTTTTATTACTATTTTTATTTTTATTATTTTTTTTTTTTATTATTATTATTATTATTGTTGTTGTTGTTGTTGTTGTTGTTGTTGTTGTTGTTGTTGTTGTTGTTGTTGTTGTTGTTGTTGTTGTTGTTGTTGTTGTTGTTGTTGTTGTTGGTGTTGGTGTTGTTGTTGTTGTTATTTTAATATCATTATTATTTTTATCATTGTTTTATTTTATTTATGCTTTTATTATCATTATTATTGTTTCATTATTAGTGCTTTATTTAATTATTATTATTATTTTATTTTATTAGTATTATTATTTTATTATTATTTTCATTAATTTTATTATTATTTTTATTGTTTCATTTTATTATTATGATTATTATTATCATTATTGTTGTTGTTGTTGTTATTTTTATTATTATAATTTAGGGCAATGATTATGTGTTCTTCCTGATTTGTTTGGTTGTCTATGATTGTGTGTTGGGTATAACACTTTTATTTTGATGGTTTTATATGAATTTAGAAAGGGATAGATGTGTGCTTATAATTGAATGATGCATATGAGCTATGATGTTGTAAATTTGAGTATATGAAGTATATGAATGCATATTTTAGTTCCTGGATGTTTGAGAATTGATTTGTTGGATGCTAGGAATTGAGTTAGAATACCTAAAACAAGTAGTGTCACATTACTGGTGTAGCTCCTAACGATGTAGAGTGAACCGCTAGACAATAACCAGAAATATGGAAGCTTTGTGTGTCGTGATACACAATAGTGTTGTGGAACTGCCAAGCAGTCTGCACTTCCATTTCGCCTAGTGGCGCTTAAGTTGTGCCAAGCGATGGTGCAATGGCAGGGTTCGTTTGTGATATGTTTTGCATGGCTTATTGTGTTAGTTCTAATCTGGATATGTTTGATATTGTCATGAGCGGGTAGGTTCATGACTAGTGATGAACACGTGATAATATGAGCGGGGAGGTTCATATTATGATGCTCTCGTGTGAGGATACGAGCGGGGAAGTTCATATGTTCTGTGCTCACAATTGAAGGCTGCTGCAAACGGGAAGGTTTGTAATTGTTGGATCACGTGTGTTGGACTACGAGCGGGGAGGTTCGACTACGAGCGGGGAGGTTCATAGAGTTGGACCACGAACGGACAGGTTTGTGGAAGCATTTAAATCCCTAAGACCAGCTTGAGTGTGTATCTTGTATAGGGCAATGTGTTTTTCTTACTTTCATTTTAGTGTGTTGCGATGTGAACTTGGACCAAGAGATGTTTAACTGTGTCATGAGCGGGTAGGTTCATGGCTGGTGGTGAACACGTGATAATATGAGCGGGGAGGTTCATATTATGATGCTCTCGTGTGAGGATACGAGCGGGGAGATTCGTATGTTTCGTGCTCACACTTGAGGGTTGCTGGAGTGGGGAGGTTCGTAGCTGTTGGATCACGTGTGTTGGACTACGGGTGGGGAGGTCCGTAGAGTTGGACTACGAGCGGGGAGGTTCGTAGAGAAAGGGCCATGAGCGGGCAGGTTCGTGGAAGCATATATATCTTGGGTCCATGGTCAAGAAATTTTGGGTGGGAAACCTTAGGGCAATAAGGTTTCTTGTTTAAGCATTGGCTGAAATAAAGTAGTTTGGGATGAACTTATATGTATTAAGTTATACGTTTATAGTGTTACATGAGCTCACCTTTTCTGTGTGTGTTTGGCGATGATCGTGTAATTCGTTACACGGGAGCAGACGTTGTTTTAGGTGGAGCTGGTGACACTTAGAGCTGGAGAGGGGATAACTTAGGAAGTTTTATAGACTATGTTTGACTATTTTGTAAACATTTAGTTGATCAGTTTTGAATTATGTAAACCTGAAGTTTAATTTATGGTTTTGAATTTTGGGACATTTTATTAGGGTTTTAATTATCCCGCATTTTGAAAAAGAACTTAGAAAAATAATGGCATATTTAATATTATTTTTACTTTATTTTATTTAAATTAGTAATATCCGATCGAAATGTTACACAAGCTCTTGAACATTAAGAGCAGAAAAGATGGGTCTTACACAAAACATCTATTTTACAACTGTTTCTCTTAATAAAATATTGTAACAGAATAAAATAATTATTTATATAATTGTAACGGGAATCTATCCATTGATTATTTTAGTGGTGCGTGGATCCTCAACAGTGATTGTGTGTTTATTAATTGCTGGAACCGTATGTGGCATGTTAACTTTTGGCTTTATTTTTTTTGAATTTTTTTATTTTTATTTTTTTTGAATTTTTAAAAATAAAAATAAAAAATTTGCCACATCTCAGATCCTTGGTGTGACATGTGGCATTGTCAATGCCACGTGGCAAGGTACTGCCACATATCAATGTCCCTGCCAGGTGTCTGTCTTGATTTCAATTTAGTCCCCACATATGTTTATTTGTTTCAATTTAGTCCACACATATGTTTATTTGTTTCAATTTAATCCCCACTCTATTTGTTTCAATTTTGTCCGAATGTTTTTTTACAAAATAGAAAAATATTCTCTCTCCCTTAAGACCAAATTTATTATTTATATAAATGTTATATTGATATTTGTTATTAAAAATGAATTACTCATATTTATATTAAAATTTAGTAGTAAAAGTCATAAATAACAAAACAAAAGTATAATAATTTCAATAGCGTTAAATATGTTTTTGGTCCCTCAAGTTTCAGCGAAATTTGGAATTAGTCCCTCATCAAAACTTTTGATCAATTTAGTCTTTCATCTTTCAAAATGCGTGAATTTAGTCCTTTTAACCAAATTTTGTTAAGTTTATCTGATGTTTCAAGCGCATTTCATGATAGTATTTAAATTATTTACATTGTTTGACACATTTTTGCTTCAATGTTAACTTAAATACTATCATGAAATGTGCTTGAAACGTTAGATAAACTTAACAAAATGTGGTTAAAAGGACTAAATTCACACATTTTGAAAGATGAATGACTAAATTGGTATAAAGTTTTGATGAGGGACTAATTCCAAAATTCACTGAAACTTGAGAGACCAAAAAGATATTTAACCCATTTCAATAATACTCATTTTTTTATTAAACTCACGTCATAACATATTACATTTTTCTTGATTGTTAATCCATGTTTTGTTATTTATGACTTTTACCACTAAACTTTATATAAATATCAATATTTAATTTTGTAAGTCATTTTTTAATAACAAATATCAATATAAAATTTATATAAATAATAAATTTTGTCTTAAAAGAGATAGAATATTTCTCTATTTTGAAAAAAAATATATCCGGACTAAATTGAAACAAATAGTGTGGGACTAAATTGAAAAAAATAAACATATGTGGGGATTAAATTGAAACAAATAGAAATATGTGGGAACTAAATTGAAATCAAGACAATGCACTTAGCAGGGACACTGACACGTGACAGTACCTTGTCACATGGCACTAATAATGCCATGTGTCACATCAAAGATCTGACACGTGATAAAAAAATTAAAAAAAATTAAAAAATAGAAATTAAAAAATTAAAAAAAAATTAAAAATCAGAGGATAACACCTGACATGTCGTTAACCGCATTAATAATTTTTTTTTCTGAAAAGGACGAAATTGAAACTTTTTTAAATGTAGGTACCAAACTCAAATTCTCAAACGAAAGTAGGTACCAATCGACTAATTAAACCTTTATTATTATTATAATAATTTTAAATATATTGATTTCTTGATGATTTTAACCTAAAAGTAAGTTTAACATATTAAATGATGGACTTGATTTTATCTATCAAGACCATCAAGATCTCATTTAATCTTTATTTAGATTTTTAATTAATTTTTGTGCTTAAAAGATTGTTATAATTAGGATTTGTTATAATTAGATTTATTAAACTCATGATACAAAAAATATGTTGAATATAACTTTTTAATTATATAAATAAACTTTTGATATTTTGAAGTGTGTAGCTAAAAATACGTTGATGGAGTATAAAATTAAATTGATCAAAGTTTTATGAAACCTTCTTGGTGAAGTTAAGAATAACAAATAATCAAAACCACAAGAAATCAAATGAATCATTGCATGAAGGGACAAAAGAAAGCATGAAGAAGTGGCCTGGTAAGATTGGGCTAGCTTATTCATTTTGAGACAATGATACCAAATTTGATAACATTATCGTTGAAGCATTCAAATTAATGATACTTTCTTAACAATACTAAATTTGTTATCACTACAAAAAAAATTATTGGCCATTATTTTGTCATAGTTAAATAAATGGCTTAAAATATTTTTATTTTAGTTACATATCTTTAACTATCATAGTCTTTTCTTATTCAAGGATTCATTTGCTTCACTTCTTTAATCTCTGTCTATTTTGTATTTCGTTAATGTTTCACAGTTAGATTCAATGTTCCCAAACTCAATAATGGTATTCCTACCTTCAGCTTGATTCTTATGGTAACTAACCATTCCTCTCTGCTATACTCTTCTTCTAGTTTAGGTTAGGGTTTTATAAACTTTGATTTCGATGCAAAGTTTATGTACTTGTCGTTCATCTACTATAGGCGGTTGTAGTAGAGGTTTGTGGATCAAACAAAGGCTGGCTCCAAGGAGTTTAAGAAGTTTGGTCAAAGGTTTAGGCAAGGGCAGTACAGGAATGAGGCCTCCAAGGAAGATTATAATTCTAGGAATAAGGTTGTTAAAGAAGGTTATAATTATAAGAATGAGGATGCAAGAAAGGTTATAGTTCTAACATAAAGTCTTTTGGTCGCTAAATGAATGTTGTGGTTGTTATTGGAGGTCTAGAAGAAGGGACTCATGTGATTGATAAGAATGGTGAACTTCGCTTTGGTGGTAAGATGAGACCTTGGATATCAATAGTATAACATCTCCTATACTTGTTATTTCTTTCTTTCTGTCTAATAGCTCATAAATTTTCTTTCGATCCTTCTTTTAACATGTTAGGTGAATGTGGTTGATGGACTAAAGTTATATGAAGATTTAATTGATAGCACTGGAGTTATATGCACCAAGTATTTTTCCTATATAATGTGGATCAAATAATAGTCAGTTTATTTTTGCTCATGCTCTTATGCTTCTTTGTTGTAATCTTTAATTTCATTTGATAGTTATTTAACACTTATCTATGTCCTTGTTAAAAGTGATCCAGTTGAGACTGGATCTTAAAGCTTTGGTGGAACAAAATATGGTCATACCCATTGAAAATTTGAACAGGTCAATGATGAGCCCCTAACTCCTACCAAAGATGACCTATGACATATGCTTAGGAGAACCAATATTTTTATAAAGGATGGCCTCTAGTCCTTCATCCATTGCATTGTTTTCCATTTCCCTTGCTTGAGTTTTCCTAAGTTGACTTTGGTTGGCTTGACCTTGGTTTCCTTGTTGACCATTGATTTAGGTTGACTTATTTACCATAGTTGACATGTTAATCCTTATTTATTTGTTTTGTAGGTTTACTTATGGTAATTAGGAGTGGATTAACACTAATGGAGTGGATGAGAGCTCATCCTACATGGTATGGCTAGGTTGCGCATTTGGTGATGTGGAAGAGAGAAGAAAACATAAGGCATAAAGTATAAATCATAAAACAACTTGCACCATGGTGGTCCTCCCTTGGCTTGGAAAATTTTGAAGAGGGAATTTCACCTCTTCTACTCTTATTTTGTCATCTTATGCATTAGGTTTAACCTAGTTTCAAAAACTAGGGTTTTATATTTGTAGAGACACCCTTTGTCACTTTTCTTTTGCTTAGAGGCCCTCATGCTAACCTATATAAGGGGTGCTCCTTGTCTTGTAAAAAGGTTGATCAAATTGAGGAAACTATACATTTGTTGTTCAACCTTTCATGTGTGTGTTTCCTCCTTTGGAGCAGGCCTCCTCCTTGCCTTATCTTGAGTAAGCTTATGTGGCGGCCTCACCACTCATCTTAAAGGTTGGATAGCCTTTTGGCCCCCCTTCAAGTGGTGTGCTCCCTTTCTCCCATTATCATTTCATGCCTTTCCATTTTCTACTTGTTTCTCTTTCACTTCAATTTGTCATATATGTTCCACTTGTTATCTTGATTTGTTTTATTGGTTAAATCAATCATTTCCTTCTCTAGAACCTCTTGAAGTGAACCTTGGCATCTAGATAGTTTGCTATCTTAATGTCCTATGGGAATCTTCACTAGGTTTTCTTAACAACAAGACATCATATTTCCAAAAACATAAAATGAATCTACATCAGCCAACAAAATCTCTAAGGGTGAGTTCTTGTTGTTCAACCTTTAGTGTGTTTTTCCTCCTTTGGAGTGGACCTTCTCCTTTCCTTATCTTGAGCAAGCTCAAGTGGCGGCCTCACCACTTATCTTAAGGGTTGGATAGCCTTTTGGCCCCCCTTCAAGTGGTGTGCTCCCTTTCTTCTATTATCATTTCATGCCTTTTCCCTTTTCTACTTGTTTCCCTTTCATTTCAATTTGTCATTTTTGTCCCTCTTGCTACCTTGTTTTGTTTTATTGGTTAAATTAATCACTTCCTTTTGTAGAACCTCTTGAAGTGAATCTTGACATCTAGATAGTTTGCTATCTTAAAGTCTGGTGGGAATCGTCACTAGGTTTTCTTAATGAATAAGTATTGAAATGGGTGAAGTGCCAAGAAGCGGGATTTTAATTGGCTGATTAAAAAATAAGGTAACATTTGAGAGCATAAACCAGTTTTAATTTCAATCAAATCAACCACAAAATGAGGATGCAAAAGCTACTGGATAGTACATTTTTAACCAGTCAAAAACAGAGACAATCGATTGATTTCATTAAAAATATATCATACTATGTAAATCAACAGATTAAATCTCAAAAATAGCCAACTAAACAACTGGGAATACTGTAGAAATACAAATTTATGATTTAAAACAAAAAACAACATGAAAAATCAAACAAGATTGATTCAATTGAGTAATACAAATATGAGCAGAGCTTCAGATCATGTTAGAACATGCAAGAATGACAAAAAGATGGTTCAAACTAGATTTCTTTAAACTTTACAGTGCAAAACAAGTGAGAAGAGTTAGAGACAAGAACAAGGCACAAATTTTTATATTGGTTCAGTCATATTTGAGTTACATCCAGTTTGTCAACGCAACCCGAGCCTAACTTTGCACTATTTCAAAAGATTTACAAAGTTTAGAAGATTACACTTTCAAAATATGCAAAACTACAACCTATTACTCTTGAATCATACAAGAATCAACACAAGCACAACAAGACTATCCTTGTAGACCTGGAAAACCACCAAGAACAACCCAGAAGCTTGAGAAAGATCAAACATGAGTGGTGGAAAAACATAGCCTACCAAACCTCTTCCTCCAAGCTTCATGTATCTTCCAACATGTTCTAATGCAATGACTTCATGTATCTTCATCAAATCTTCAAGCATCAAATCATTCAAGCCATTTGTGTTAACAATTTCCCCCTAATTTGATAAAGCTAACCTCCATTGAATTGATGAAGTGTCATCTAAGCATTATCTTACATTCTTTGCTTAAGCTTGTGATCACTACAAGAAAAAACGATATATCCGTCGGTAATTCAAATTTACCGACAAAAATATATCCGTCGGTAATATTCCGTTGGTAATTTCAGTTTTTTTTTATTCATGAATCTGAAAAATGTTTCCAAAAGCAGTACACACAAGATAACAAACACACACAGATCCAACTGCTCCTCCTATCAATAGTATAAGTATCATCCATTTGTGCTAACAATTTCCCTCTAATTTGATAAAGCTAACCTCCATTGAATCAACCTCTATTGAATTGATGAAGTGTCATCTAAGCATCATCTTCCATCTAAGCTTGTGAATCTGAAAAATGTTTCGAAAAACAGTACACACAAGATAACAAACACACACATATCCAAATGCTCCCCCTATCAATAGTATAGGTATCATCCAATTTTAATGATTCCAATTCCCTCCCCCTTTGGATTCATCAAACAAAAGTAAAGCAATTAAGAACACACACAAAGGATAATGTTTCATTGATAGTAGCACACGATACAGTGAACAAAAACTGAAACAAGGAAAAAAACTTAAAAGCTTATACATTCAACAAACTAAAATTAGAATCAACCAATTAAAAAATTGGCAGAAATCATAACACGACAACACAAATGCAATGCATGATCCTAAAGGCCAACACAATCAGTCATCCTGAGGATTGTTTTTGGTCAGGAATGATGTCAACAAATCATGAATATCATGGATTTGGCCTTCCAAATCATTGAACCTGTCATTGTAAAAGGTGTGATGTGCATCTTGAGACACATTGAGTTCATGCAATTGGTGAAGCACCATCCTCTTAGATTGTGAGTACACAGGGCCTTTGTCCTCTTGAGGGTTGTAGGGGACAATGTCCATTGGTCCAATAGTGGGCTCTTCCTCTTCATTTGCTCCACTTGGGCAAACTTCATGGTCATTGGCACCAGTAGCTGCACCACCACCAATTCTTTCAGCAGTCTAAACATTTCCAACCCAGGTCAAGCCCATCTTGTGTAGATTGAGATAGGAGGTTTGGTTCAACATCCAAGTTGACTCTTAAAGTTAATTTTCAATATCAACACCAAAGTACTTAATGAACTTGGACACCAGCACCACATATGATAGCCTAAAATTTGTGAGTCTCTTGGCCTTGAGCATGGATCACAAAGCACAAAGATCCAATCCACTTGCACATTGTTTGGATGCAATACATGAGGATCAAGTCTCCCTCATTCAAGGTAGAATGGTTGCTTCCACATGGAACTATGATTTTTGTGATGATCATAACAAGAAGCCTTGCATCCACCTTGAGACCACCAACATGGAAGTTCTTGATCTCAACACCAGGGTTCCTCAAGCATTGCCCATAGGATTTCACTTTGTTGAACACTTGCACAACACCAATTTCACCTTTCCTCATTTGAACTCCTTGTTGCCTAAGTGCAACAACATCCTTCCAAGTATCTTCATTTGCACTCCTTTAACACTAGATAATAGCACATCATTCTTGAATTGCAAGTTGGTGAAAAACACCTTCACTAAGTTAGGATAGATTTTTGAAATTTCAAGAAAGGTCTTCAACTTTTGATGCTTGAGTTGTTGGAGGAGAGCCTCAAACCCTTCAGTTCGTAGCCATGAATACGTTAGCACCTTAGGAATGTTGATTTGCTTCCTAGTCATCTCTATGAGGAACACTTGAATGTTGTCACTCATTTCCTTCAAACCAAGCTTCAATTCTCCCATGGTGTTCGTGATTTGGAGAACTTAGAGTGGGAGAAGTGGGTTGTTCTTCATTAGATTGAGCAATGTGTTGGTGACAATGAGGCATGATGACTGTGGGTGTGGCTATTTCTAAGAGATAAGGATGCAAATGCAAGTTTCTGATTAATCATCCTAGAGCCACACAAATTACAATTGCTTAGGCATGCTCTCATAAAATTAAATAAAACAAAGTGTGTGTGTGTGTGTCACCACCATGAGGTCTCACCTAGAGACTCATGGAATTACGCCCTAATCAATGAGGTATCACTACGAAACTATCGTGGAATTACGTCCTAACCATACCAATATCATGTTCCACCAACCAAGTATGTATTATCACGCATACCGAACTCATGCCAAACTTATCATTTCCAGTCCATAAATCACTTAACAGATGCATACTTAACCAATTCATGCCTTAACAGGGTAATACAATCATACAAGAAATCACCATTCAAAGACATGAGAAAGAACAAGCACCGAGAAAACACTTGCATCAATCTCGCTCAAGCCATAGACCCTCGCTCAGGCGAAAGGGGTCTTTTGCTCAAGCGACAGGCCCTCGCTTAGGCAAGACTGACAACAGTGAGGGTTGCTGATTTCGCGAGTTCTCGCTTAGGCGAGCCCTCCTTGCCTGAGCGAGGCCACCCCTCGCCCAAAGGTGAGGTTCCTTGCCTAGGCTAAAACTAAAAGATGTCAAGGCTCCCACACGTTCTCGATTAAGCGAGCCCCTCTCGCTTGAGCAAGATGTCACCTCGCTCAAACGAGAGCTCCTCGCTTGAGCGAGAGCTCGAGTACTAACCTGGCCTGTTTCTACAAGTCTTGCTTGGGCGAGAGCATCAGTTTCTCGTTACTGTTTTCCATGCAACAACCACACATACGAATCCAAACCAACATACCAAGGCATTCCATGCATTCACAATGTCATACCAACCATACAATTGTGAAATAACAGCAAGACAAACAGAAAATCAAAACACAAAAGCAAGCCCTAGCTTCCTTCCCTGGACAAAGGATAACAAATAACACGAGCACACCACGGAGGAGCACCACAGCTCCAGGAACAGCTTGGTGAGCTGGAAATACTAACACCAGAAGCAAAATGAGGTCACTACGATGAACCTAGTTAGGAACACGAAAGTAAAGCTAGAGAAGAGAAGTTATGGATTGAAGATCAACTTACGTGGAACCGAAGTGGAGTTCAACTAGCTTGGTGAAGGACAAGGCCAAACCCTAGCAAAGCTCATGAAGCAGCCAAGGGAGAGGGAATGGGAAATTGTTTCTGAAAAAATGCAAGAATGGAGGGTTAGGGCTGGTTTAGAGATTTTGGACACCCTATGGGCCAGCCCTTAGGCCCAACAGATGGGGCCAGACCCTTTTAAATTTTTATGGTAGAAAAATAGGGTTTTACAAAATATATATATATATATATATATATATATATATATATTAACCAAAAATTAAAGAACATTGATTAGAGATCTCTTAAAGTTTAATTCTTTTTTTTATAATTGTTTTCTTGATTGAAAGAAAATAATGTCTTTATTTATGAAAATCTTTAAAATTTCAGTATTCTTAAATTCAACAACATATTTCTAAAAATATATTTTAGTGCCTTTGCTAACAGTTTATTTCATGTGTTAGTATCTATTAACTAATTTTGTTAGTTTCGCAAACAATTTTTTTTATGTTTGGATGATTTTTTTCTGTAAGAATTTTTAGAAAAAGAAAAGTAGATAAATTTTTCCATTAATTAAAATTAACTTATGTATAAGATAAAAAAAATAGAGAAATTATACATTAGAGCTTTTACAAATATGTAAGAGAGCTTCTACAAATTAGCTATGGAAAGATATTAGCAAAATTATAAGCTATGGAAAGATATTAACAAAATTAAAACTGACAGTAATGTTGTAAAAGAAAATTACAATAATATTTAGTGTTTTACAAAATACAGTTATATTAGAATAAAATTAATTATGTGTTTGTTCATTTACTACCTTAATAATTATTTTATGAACAATAAAATATCATTCTATCACAAGATAAACAATGGAAAGAAAGTTTCACTCTATTATGCTTTATCCTATTCTATTCTACTTTAGTCCTCCCCTTCACTCTCATTTTTTTTTTTCTTCAATCTAAACATAGTCCAAGTAAAACAAAAACAGAACTACTCAATGTGTGAAATTTTTTATTTGGACTGTTGATGTATTCCAAATATAAAGCCTGGCTGTCACCATGTTATCATTTATGGAAAACGTATATTTGGATTTTTTTAGCATCTAAAGGTTTGATTTTAAAACTGTTTTCTGAAGTCTGGTTAAATATTCATATTCCTTACCCACTACTTTCCAATAATTTAGAGTAGGCCTGGAGCTATTTACTAGATAGCAGATATCTGTGAGAGGAAAGCAATGATAGGCATATTGTTAATAGTTTTTCTTTTATGCTATCAGCCCACCATCAAAGACATATTTGTGAAATGTAACATTATCTAATTTTGTTCCTTCTTTTATCGCCTACCTAATTTATTTCAAGGGATTTGTGTGATTGAGTTGCAATCCTTCTTGATATATCATTCCTTTCGTACAAAAGGCAGCAAGTAAACATCAGTGTTTTAACATTATATACGCGCCTTTACATACAAAAAATCAGCATAATGGAATATTTAAGCAGAAATGTAATTAAGCACTTAGAAATTGAATATGTTGAGTACAGTATTTTGGCAACATTCTCTAGAGTAGAAGTATTCCTGAGTCTGCATAGATGACTCGTGCTACTCACTTCCCATTCCAGTTTGTTGACCACTTGATATCACCCCTTGCATGGCTCCTGGCCTGGTCCATAATAACATAATTAGATATTGACAAAATTCATTTCAAATATACATTAAGCCCATGGCTTAGAATGTGCAGCAAACAGTTATAAATCTTGAAACTTATAATGGGGCAATGCTTTCTCCTCTAGAATCTGCACATAGCTTCAGTCAATGGATCTCCCCTTGTTGTACTTACTAAAAAATAATAAAAATCCCTTTGCCGGACAACGTTTGTTGAATTAAATTAAAGGTTTAGAATGAAGTTGAAAAAAAAAAAATACCCTTGAGATGAATATGTGGAAGATGGAAATTCTTGAGGAAAGTATGGATGATTAATCTGTTGAGGAATTTGGGCATTTTTCTGATGTGTATATTGATAATCTGGCAATGATTGATCATAACTGTGGCCCACATTTAGCGTGGCGGAATAAGTGTTAGGTTGTAAGTTTGAGATATGCTGGTGGGTATAGTGAGGAAGCCATGACAACTGGGGATGACTGCTGCCTGCATTTGTGACGGAAGGATGAAAATCATGCGATGGTTTTGGTATACTCTGATATTCATGATCTTGCAGCAATTGAGAGTTTAAGATACTCTGATATTGATATTGAGGATCTTGCAGCAATTGAGGGTTTGGGATACTCTGATATGGATGCTGAGGATCTTGCAGTGATTGAGGGTTTGAGATACTCTGATATGGATGCTGAGGATCTTGCAGTGATTGAGGGTTTGAGATACTCTGATATGGATGTTGAGGATCTTGCAGCGATTGAGGGTTTGAGATACTCTGATATGGATGTTGAGGATCTTGCAGTGATTGAGGGTTTGAGATACTCTGATATGGATATTGAGGATTTCGCAGAGATTGAGTATGACAGCTACCCACAGGCATCAATGAAGAATGAAAGTCAGGTTGTGGATGTATAATGTTATGATGTGCATGCTGAGAGTACTGCAATGTCTGAGTATGGGCACAGCCCCTGAGGATAGTCTGATTATGACTGCTGCAGATCCCAGTTGCATAAGTACCCTCTAGAGTAAGTGTACTAGCAGGAGAGTAAAACTGATTCCTTGAAGCTTGGGATGGCACAGACTGTGCTGCAGCTAAATGAGGCATAGTATTATGAACATGATAGTTCAACAGCAATGGAGCTTGATTGGGTGACATTCTAGAAAGTGGTGGTGGCCTTGATATATGATGATAAACATTATTCATTGGTTTCTTCAGAAAAGGAAGTATAGGTGAAGTTGGCAATTCATGTAATGGGCGAAACAATTCTATTAGACTTCTTACCTGCAACATAGCAATATATTCCACATAACAAACGTAGTTTTCACTTCTTTCTCACAAAAAGATGCAGAGAAGAAAAGAAAAGTAGAATGAAATAATTGCACTTAAAATCAATTTGCGGGAGATCAAAATGAAACATACTTGTCTAATATTGAGCTCAGGATTAAATTTGTTGGAGCCTTTCTGGTAATTATCTCGAATGACAAATTTAAAGCTACTCTCTGGCAAGGGTAAACAGTCTTTGTAAATTTTGAATTTCACCTGGATAAAATAAAAATATGAAAGCAGGATAACGGGAAATGAAAAATAAAGCGATAAATATTGTGCATTTGACATCACCACAAAGTTTCGAGTACAGTTAGCAATCAGAAGCACTTACTTGTCTCATACCAAAAACTTAAAGCCTCAACTAGCTATATGATTTGAAGTTAATACGAGCACTTTGACTATGAAAAGGAAAAATTAGGAAGTCAACATAGAAACAACCAGCCAACAAAACATACAATGTTGCGATGAAAACGATGCTTGTCAACTTCAAAAAATTAGAGACTAAGGTCCATGAGTCTGTTCCAAAAGCTACAAAAATGTCAAAGGTTACAAATTAATTATCCAAATACAGCTGAAGAAACACCAAGAACCAATTATATTCCTAAACATGTATGCAACTCCAAAGGCAAATTAAGAAACTTACACCAAAATGTCAATTTATGATGCTGAGGCAACAAAATTGATGCTACAAACTGCTACCAATATTTCCACAAACTGCAAATCATGACACAGGATGCTATTTTCACAAAGTGGTAAGTCTTTGTGTGTGGGAGCAAGAGAAGTCTACTTAGATTGTAAAGACTCACCTGAGCAGGGAATTTGTGCCCAAAAGCTAATGGCTCTATTTCTAGTTTCCCAGTTGAGGTTGCCATATAAATACCGTAGAGAAGCTTCACATCAGTGTCAAACAGAAAAAGATATGTACCAGGATTGATCTTCTCTACATCAGCCTTTCTCCTAGCAGGAAGTCCAAAAACTCGGTATCGGTAGCACTCTGGTTTTGTAATTCCATTACACATGAAAATAAAGCCAGAAAGCTTTTCCTGAACGTCAACACCCTCCTCTTGGGCTTCCATTGCGTCACTGCATCATAAGTCATCAAAATGTTATTTCAAGTGATCTAAGCACTCCCTGAATACACCAAAACTAATAATTGTGAAAGTACATCAAGCCTCAAAAAATGTCTTCCTTGCATCAACATTTTTCTTTAATATTTTTTGTCTTTTCTTTTCCTCCATCACACAATTAAAGGTAGCACAACTATCTTGAACAAAAACCCAAACAGGTAATGTGTCCTCTAATGATCATAGACATAAAAGTTAACCGCAGTCTGACTGTAGGTTCTATTAAGTGTTTATTTATATGAGCAGTTGTAAGATTTATTTGACTAGAAAACTGTAAGAAGAAGTATTAATAAATTGCATCTAGATACTCATTAGGTTTGCATATGTTGATTCTTAGAATTGTTTTCCTAGCAAACCAATATAAAAGTCTAAATCAAATCAAAGCTATCCAAAGTTGTTTCAGCCAAACAATGACTAATTCTGGTTTTATGCGTCTTAAAGCAGGAAGGTGAAAAAAAAAAAAAAAAGAAAAAAGATTAGGTATATGACAAACCCTGATGTGAATGTCTGAAACTATAATCGTTTAAAATAAATAAAATGCAGGAAAGGTTAGGGTATGATTAAGAATAAGTACAGTGAATATCAAACAAATAAAGAGAAAACAGAAAACTTGGAAGAGAAAACGAGAAGGCATTTTTTTCAGAGAAACTATAGAAGATAGCATCTTTCACAGGAACTATAGAAGGAAGCATTTGTTCACGGTGTTTACTCACCTAAAACGTCAATGAGGAACTAGGAACTGGGAGTGAATTTCTTAAGCATTACCTCACTGGTCAGTGGTCACCCATGTTTCTAAAACTCTGCTTTTCACTCCTGATGGTAGTAAACACTTCCCGGTACTGAATCTGAATTTTCATTTTTTAAAATTTAAAATAACAATACGATTTACTATTAAATGTTATAATTAAAAATTATATAACATTTTACAGGAATATTAACTTTGTGTGAGTGTGTGTGGAAATATTTATATTTAAAGGTAAATTTATATTACACTCTATGTTGACATTTTCATTATGCTCTTTAATATATATATATATATATATATATATATATATATTTTTTTTTTTATATATTTTTTTATATATTATTCATTGTATATTAAGTTGAAGTTATATTGTAACAAAAATTAATTATGTCAAAAGAAACATTTTAAACACTTATAATTTAATTATACTTATGTAATAGTTTTGTTTTTTTTTACTATAACTAAATATATTTACTCTTTTAAAAGGTGAATTTCTAAAATTTATTATAATTTTAAAATATTTTTAAGATAGATATTTGGTATAGTACAACCGATATATAAATTTATATTTATAATATATATATATATATATATATATATATATATATATTAATATATATTATAATATAAAGACTTTATTATATGATGTGATACTTATCATGCATTCTCAAACTGTTTAAATATTGTCACATTGTAAATAAATTTTTTGTAAATAAATTATTATAATGACAAAAATATTTTTCAAAGATTTATTGTTGCATTTAAAGTATTTTTAAACTTAATAAAAATTATAAATTTATAAAATATAAAATTAAATAAATATATAATATTACAAAAAAAATTAAATTATAAATTTATAAAATTGTCAAATTATCAAATATAAAATAAAAATATATAATTTTTATGATTTTAAAAAGTACAATTTAATAATTTTATAAATTTACAATTTAATGATTTTATAATTTTATAGTTTTTAATTTTACAATTTCGTATGATTTATAATTATATCGTTTTATAATTTTATATTTATATAATTTATGATTTATAATTTTGATATAATTTTGATTGAGTGAAGTTTATTTTGAGTTGTCTTCTTTAGGATTTTATTTATGAATCCCCTATTTGTTTTGAAATGCTTTTATTGTGTTGTAGTTGTTGATGAAAATATAATTGGATGGGTTATCCTTACACATTTTTGCAATTGTCAAATATGTTAAATGTATGTGGATGTACACACACTTGTTGGATAAATGTAGTTGAATGAATTGTACTAGTAGGAAGCTTTATATTATTTTAATGATAAAAGTTGCACTGCGTTTGCCACATAAACAGTTACACTTTGGTGTTTAATACTTTGGTCCTTGTTTTATCAGTTGGTCCATCTCCTAGTTTGATTAATTTATTTGATAATGTGGTGTTGTGTGTTTTATATGTTTTGATGATGTGCCTTTTTGGTTTTTTTGATCGATTTTTTGTGTGGTCATTTTTAGTTTTTAGGTCCTTGGTGATTGTTTCTTGATATCTCTACTAAGTATGGATAGGGAAGAAGGTAATAGCTCCATTGAAAATAAGGTATGAATAGCGTTATCATACATTTGATTTGTGTATGACATTTTAATAAGTCCCATTAGTGTAGTTGTTTCATTTCCTTTGCAGATACATTTGAGGCATTCTTGTGGGACAGAATATGTTGGATCTATTAATAACTAGTTAACAGCAGAGGATAAGTTATTTATTCAAGGGACCAGTTTCAGATGGTTTGCACTGTTGAAGGAGTCTTCGAAATTGTCTAGAAACATTCTTAGTAAATTATGTTCTAAGTGGGATGAAAAGAGTGAATGTTTTCAAATAATATCCCAATCAGTTGGATTTACTTTATTGGATGTTTTTCTAGGTCTTGGGCTTAGGGTGGTTGGTCCAAAATTCAATCTAAACGAAATTGAAGTCGAGAGTAATTGTAGGAAAATGTTTAAAACTAACGTCGACTTAAGCATGTTGTATAACTTCTTATTGCGCAATAGGAAGAAAATTTCTATACCTGACTTTTGTAGGCATTGGCGGATCTTCACCAAAATTTTTGGGGAAGCCAAAATAATATACTCAAAATTTATATATTTAATATTATTGTGACTAATTCAATAAAAATGAATACATAATCTAGTATATTTATAATTATCAAAGAAATTACACATATCTAAAGGAATGTCTATTGTTTTTTCATATTTTTGAATTCATGGTAATTGAATTATAATTAAATTTTTCAGTTAACTTTTTTTGATGTAAATAACCATATTATCTGCAAAATATTCATATTCCATTTTATTAACATGCATTTGATTCAAAAAACATTCACAAGCTTTCATTTCATTGTTATGCGATAAATAACCATATTATCATGTTTTCATCTTCACCGGTAGTTTATCTATCAATTTTAAAAAATAAATTTATTCTTTTGTTTTTCATTAATATACCTATTTAAAAAAATAAGTTTAAGACTAAAAAATAATTTATCATAATCTAATAAAAAGTTGAGAGAATAATTACTAAAAAAAATTATGATAATCAAGTTATAATTAAAAATTGACTATGAAAAATCACATTATATTGTTTCTTCTTCTATATTAATAAAAAATGAATTTATAAAAAGGTTATGAGATAAAAAATAATGCTAAATGTTAAACAAATAGTTCACTATCAAGTGAGACAAGAGAAAATTACCTTATTTAATTATTTAATAATGGAAGAAAAAATATGAAAAAATAAGGATAAAAATACTAAGTTTATGTCTAACTTTTTTTTTAGTAACAAAAGAATAAATAAGCATGAAAGAAGAATAAAACATATAAAAAACTCAAAAGACAACGAGAGAGAAAATAAAAAAAATATCTTAATAGTTTTGTTATTTTATATATTTAGTTTTATATTTTATTATTTATTATTGTACTTTATAAAATAAATAAATAAAATACTTAATTCAATTTTTATTAATTTTGAATATAATATTATTTAATTTTAAAAAAATAAAAAATAATTTTAAAATTTTAAAAGTTTATATAATTTTAAAAAATTAAATACAAAATAATGAAAAAAAATTAAAAAATTTGGGGGAGGGGGGGGCCGTGGCCCCCGCCTGCCCCTTGCATCCTCCGCCATTGTTTGTAGGGTTTATATATTGTTGGACATTTGTGAATTTTTATTGCCAAATCGAGTGGTAGGGTTTTCCCAATTATGTTTAAGCTTGTAGATGATATTGAAGGTCTTGGAAATTTGAATTCGGGTGTTGTTGCGTATGAATACTTGGTTGGGAGCATATCTCGTGCTTCTTTCTTGTTTAAGAAAGGTGGAACTAAAAGACACTTCCATGTAGAGATGGATGTGTGTATTTGTTGTAGGTATGAATTTTGTATTTATTGTTTACTTTACTTGAATGATGTTGTAATATCTATTGATGATTATTCATATGTTTTGTAGTTATGGGCTTATGACCATCTGCTTATGTGGTCCCAAAAGGGTCAATGTTTGTCAACCAAATTCTCACGTGTTTTATATTAGATGGATGTGAAAGTGGGTGATTTTGTCATAAGTCAAAGTTTCAATAAGAATTTGGTAATTTTGAATTCAGTTCCTTTGTTTTTGTTGTTGTTACATGGTTCTTTCATTACATGCACTGCATTTTGGGTTGATTTTGAAATTGTATATAGGTTTTTTTGATGTAGTTGCCTCACCAGAAGAGTTTGGTTATGTAATTGTCAGAGAAGCTTTTGAACCCTTTGGTTGTGGTTTTGTTGAGAAGGCATACGTGACAGACAAGGATGACTTAAAACTTGCGGTTGATCAACAAGAACAGGTCATTAATGAACTTGAAGCTCAATTGAAGGAACTGAAAAGACATATTTGTGACACCCCGACTACTATACTAAATAATTATTTCTTGATAAAAAGATATGGAATTAATAATTTTTTTTTCCCATAAGATTATCCTTGAGAGAACATTAATAATAACATAACTTCATATTCATATATATAGTTTATATCTCTATAATTGTTCATGAAATATTACAAAAATATATTTTTGTATAATATTAAGAGTCTTA
>Ga0214545_1005952_pt1 | contig 21620 bp, 8 predicted proteins | sample CNSS4metaG_FD_160064 | JGI IMG/M metagenome (GOLD analysis project Ga0214545, IMG submission 160064) | Root nodule microbial communities from cowpea collected in UCLA plant growth center, Los Angeles, California, USA - CNSS4 | ecosystem: Host-associated > Plants > Roots > Nodule | place: USA...
TGATAGCCAAATTTGAAAAAAAAAAAAAAAGTGAAGTAACATATTATTATAAAGAATTTTATAATAAATCCCTACCGATTATACACATGTTATCCATACAAAATATATAATAATAAACATATTTTCAAATCTTTATATTAAGTTTGAACGTAAAAACTAGCATGCATCATAATATAGATTTCATCTAGCAATATCTGATGACAATGTGGTCATGGACATATCTTGTTGAGCTTTAGTGACTCTTCGACATTCAATTTAGTGTCAGAAACCTCCATTGAATTTCATCATATGACCATCATTTATATGACTCGATGTATCTATGGAATATGTTATATTATCCCATATCATAACTTGATTACTGTCAATAACTCATTATAACTACAAAAACATGTATGTTTAACACATTGGTTATTACTCATAACATCATCCATATATGTTGCAAATTCTTTTTCAATAATAAACATCATAATTATGAATCACACATCAACATATCATATAATGTTGTTTGAGTGAAATACTCTGGCTTGAACGACTTATCTTCTCTAAATAAGAAAAAAAATCTCGTTTGAATGAGAATGAGTCATTTAAGAGAAAAAAAAAATCATTAGATAAAAAGGAAATTTGTTTGAGTAAAAATCATCTCTTAAGAAAGAAAAACTACAAAGAAAAGATAATTAATTGTTTTGACATATTTTCTTCTTAACAAATTAAAAAAAATAAGAATTAAAAATTGTAGCAAAATATAACTAAAACATCACTCAAAGGTTTTAATTAAATCCATTTTGAGAAATTAATATTTGTGAATAAATCCTAAATTCCTAAATCAGTTGCACCATAGATGTTCAACTCCCAAAATTCAATTGTATTACCATGTTTCTTATGTATTTCCATGTCAATTGCGATAAATATTATGATCATACAGCCATTTCTTTAACCAAAATTCAAATTCTTTTTCCGAAAAATACAGCTAATTGGTAAGAAAATTGGAAGAAATAATGACAGTGGAGAGGGTTTGATATTGTGGAGGGAATACATAAAGTTCTTCAAGAGCTTTATTTGACAGAAGATAAGGTAACAGACCCCTTTGGATTTTCGAATAGTTCCTTTGCAATACAAAATAAAATAAAATGAAACATGTGACAAACAACTAGGTTTTCCTTTCATAAAAAAGTTTAAAGAAAATTTTGATAAGAACCGGTACTCATCAATTTTTACAATCACTTAAGTTAAATAAAGTTAAAGTATGTATAAAATTAAGGATTAAATATGTTTTTTGTCCTTTGACTTTTAATAAAAGTTGAAATTAGTCTCTCTTATTAAATTTGAATCAATTTAGTTCTTTAATTTTGTAAATGCATGGATTTAATCTTTTTAACTAAATTTTAGTAAGTTTAATTGACATTTTAAACACATTTCATTATAATATTTTAGTTTGTTTACATTATTTGAACATTCACATATGTATTTCAATATTAGCTGAGAGACGCGTTTAAAACGTTAAATAAACTTACAAAAATTTGATTTAAAAGATTAAATATATTTCCAAATATAAAAAACTAAATTAATTTAAAATTTTAAAAAAACATATTTAACTCTAAAATAATTAATCGATCAGGTAGAATAAGGTACATATCGTGTTTCTTGTGCAGCCACCATACCATAGCTTCTAGTTTTTTCTTTTTAATTGTATCTACAGTACTTAATGTTGTTGAATCATTATTATTAAACAAAGGGAAAGTGTTAAAATATTTTTTTTTATAAAATCAAATCGTTGTTAATCAACCAACATTTTGATAATACTTAATTAGTTAACAAGACTTCTATCAGAATAAAAAAAATAATGTAAATTGTAGTGAGTTGAAATTTTGGGACCACAGTATTGACATCCAAACAAAAGCAAGAAATCCAGATGCAGCAATGAGGGAAAGTTCAATTTCTAGTTATAGCAACTGCATTGTAAAAATTTTCCTTAAATGCTTAAAATAAGGAAGAACCCTAATCATAATGATGATTAATTTATATAAAATTGTTTGCAACAGATCGATGTTGCGTAATGATCCCATATTTTGATATTTTATTTGTGATTCATAGAGCTTCTGCATTTCGATGTGGGCCGCAGATTCGACAGTTAATGATATGCAATAATTCAGAATGCTTCTCTTTCCTTTGTTTTTTTTTTTTTTTATTTTTTTTTATTTTTTTTTTTTTTTTTTTTTTTTTTTTTTTTTATTTTCTTTTACTTTTTTTTTTTTAATACAAAACATATGATGTTGTTGATGAGTTTGTAGATGAGCTAGCGTTGAGTTGCAGAATATTCTTTTCCATTTTTTAATTATATGCAGAAGCTTCTTAATTCTTATCCACCTGAGTTTCTGTGTAAGGATACACATAATAGAAAAAGGTGCAGAAAGCACGAATGGTAAGCTATAAAGAAAAAGAAAGAACAGAACAGAACATGGAGAATGAAGCTGTTGTGCTTTAGTTTCATAAAATATAAATATACCTGCTTTTCTGTATTTTTGTATGTGTATATGATGGAACCAACCTAAAGTATCATCGCTATCGTGCTTTGTTCTTTCTCTTTTTTGTTTTCTTTTTACCTTTTGATTATTCAAAATTCATAATGTAATTGAACCAGAATATATTTCATATATAATTGCTTATCAAATGGGGCAGATCATTTTTTTTTACAGAACATATGAGGTTTACGCTTTGAATATCATGCCTTAAACAATATTAACCTTTAAATACTTTATAAAAAGTCTTACAAAAATCATTTTATTTAATACATTTTTTTTTAATTTTCTAATAAACAATAAGTATCATTAACATGACAATTATGTTCCAATAAGTGATGAATACCTTTTATGACAGTTGTATAATTAGATTTTGAATATAAAAAGTAATGTAATACTTATTTAATATTTAATGACCCGATGCGACTGGTCAATATTAATATATATATTTAATAGTTTAAATACATTTTTGGCAGTTAATTAGAGAAGAAAAACTAAGCACTCTCATATGATTTGTTCAAAGAAAAATTGCATATGTGGTGAACATACAACTGCAATTTTTTTTTTCTTATGTATGTAGGGGGTCCGTAATGGTGCTACCTTATAGGATTAGTCAACACTCCAACTGTTTGTATTATGTACCAAGAGAAGTTGTATTGTAACTTGTTCTTATTTCTTTCCTTCCTCCTATAACTCTTGGAGTATATCCATTTTCATGCTTCATGTACAAGCATGAATTGTAGTAAGATAAGTCTTTCCCTTCATAATACTACCACTGAAATTGCCCCACCTTCCTAAAAGAGACATCAACATTCACAAGTCATACTACCGATATGACATCTTATACTGTTTTTCTGGGTAAGCCCAAATTACTTTAATTCAAAGTTAAAAACTATTTTTTCAAATATTAATGTTTTCTTAAGCAGATAACTCTTTCATTTTTCTATACATTGATTTAGATATTAAACATCTGGTACATGTATTGATGCTTGAGATATAGTCGTATGCCACAGTACTGTTTCTTAACCCCATTTTTCTGATTTTATCATGGAGCTAAAATGAAGCTTCCCTGGCTCCAAATCCATCTCAATACGTACACATACTTTTAAGAGAAAAAAGAAAGAAATAGAAGGAACCTTAGCAGTAGTGAGTACTGATTATGACATCTCTTTGGGACCTTCCTCTTATATTAATTCAACTCCTTTTCTTAGCTGCCACTTCATTTTCCTGTCTTCAATTCACATAATCTCTCTCGCTCTCATATTCTCCCTATCACAGTCTGGTTCAGTGCCACTCCTGCTGACATTTCACCTACACCTACCCACAAGTTCAATTCAAGAACCCATCAGTTAATTGGAAAGGTTCACCCCTCAGTGTTGTGGGGTGAGAAGCTACCAAAAACTACAAATGGGAAGACATTCCTGCTGTTACAAGCAGAAACTTAGGAAGGGTCTGTGGTCACCAGAGGAGGATGAAAAACTTCTGAGGCATATTACTAAGTACGGTCATGGTTGTTGGAGCTCGGTTCCTAAGCAAGCAGGTACTCCAACACTCTACCACCTCATCTACCGAAAAATCAAGGGAAGAATTTTTTGTAAATTTTCCTGTCAATGTCGTTTATTGGCAGGTTTGCATAGGTGCGGCAAGAGCTGCAGGCTTCGCTGGATCAATTATCTGAGGCCTGATTTGAAGAGAGGTACATTTTCACAAGAGGAGGAAAACCTTATCATTGAACTTCATGCAGTGTTAGGGAACAGGTAAATCCATTCCTTCTTTTCATGATTAAACTCTTCCGTTTTCTTCACGTTTAGTCTCTGGCTCTTGCCCAATCATACTTAGCCATAAAAAATAAAGAAAACTCTTCCATCCTGGATATGTTGACATGGACATTCTTTCTTTTCTCAGATGGTCTCAAATTGCAGCACAACTGCCTGGGAGGACTGACAATGAAATAAAGAATCTGTGGAATTCTTGCCTAAAGAAGAAACTGAAGCAAAGAGGTATAAACCCTGTGACACATAAGCCACTGTCAGAGGTTGAGAATGGTGAGGAGGACAAAACAAGGAGCCAAGAATTTTCCAATGAATTGAACCTCTTGAATTCTGAGAGCTTCAAGTCGGATGAAGGGTCCTATGAGCAGAGAGCATCTTCGATTGCCCCCAAAGCCTATGAGATGGAAGGTTCCTGCAGCTCCAAGATTAACACCAAAAACGACACCAACTTGATAACCAATTGTTCCAACAAAGACTTGTTCCTAGACAGCTACACCACTACTTGCCAACCCTCAGATTTGATGGGAAATTACCCTCTTCAGATGACTGATACTCTCCCAACCAATTCAGACTCCAGCCATTGGTTCAGTCCAACTGCAAGACCCATTGATATAAACTCTGAGTTTACTTCCGATGTTATGTCCATTCTTCCACCTACAACAGCCTCATTTCTCCCTAGCACTTCTTTTTGCTACAAGCCATCACTTGCCGTCCCTCCAGAAGATATTTCAGCACCTTCTTTTGCTTTGAATGGACCCAATTACTGGGAACCCAGTGCCTCCAACAACAGCAATGGCAGCAACACAAGTGATGGCAGCAGAGAGTTCACAAGTAGCAAGAACAGTGTTCTTTCTTCGTGGGGACTGACAGAAGAAGCCAAGTGGTCTGAGTACCTCCACAACCCAATGTTGATGCTGGCAGCTCCTGAATCATTGTGCAACCAAACTAGGCCAGCCACACATTTGGTACCTGATAACACTTTAGGGTCCATAATTTCTGGTTCCAAGGAGCAACACCAGTCACAAACTTCTACCATCTTTTCCAAGGACATCCAAAAGCTAACAGCAGCCTTTGGACATATATAATAGCATCAGGATTTGATATAATGAAAAATTTTAGAAGGGGTTCCAAGGGATTTATTTATGTTCTCAGTACAGGTGTGTGAAACAACAGATTAATTTTGCTCATGTATATAAGCCAGGTCCGTCACAAAAACATTTCATTTTGGTAATTTTTATTGTGAGCCAACTCATCTGTCTTTTACCTTCTCCTGTTTGGGTGGAATATAATTGCAGAATAATAAGGATTGCTCTGCCTTGTTCTTTCTTTCTTTTGACTGCAATGCAATGCTGCATTAATTTCCATATCTATGCCATTACAAATGTTCACTACTGCACGGGAAGTATCACTTTATTTTTCAACGGGACTCACTTTTAGTTACTTTGCTTACACACAATTTACCGAATCTCTTTTATCTCACCCCATACCATCTCCTATTCTTCTCTAACCACACCACACCATCTTTTAGAGTACTAAAAATGACACCAAACCTGTGCAGCAAGAACTTTACCCTATCCAATATTCTAAGTGTTACCCATCATTTTCTTTACACAAGAAGGATCACTATTTTATCTCACTTCCATAAATAATAGCCTAAGCTCGAGACTTTCCCATCTAAGAAAATTTTAATTTTACCAGCACAAGGAGGCGGCTAGAGCTGTTCTCCCTATAAAACTATATAAGTGAATAATTTCCTTCACTCATGAGCAAGAAAGGGACAGGAGAAAAGATTAAATGTAGAAAAAGATGCCCCAGGATAACCTTTGACATTTGCGAGCATTTTGCTTACTTTTAATTGATTTCTTGAGACCTTGTTGGGTTCTCCCTTTCACAAGTTATTGACGCAAGGGAAGACTCTAACAGGATCATGTGCGTGTAAGTAGTAATAAAGTGGCACCACTAATGCAATGAATTGAAGTTGAAAGTTGCTCACTTGGTTACGGTCCGTACGATGAGACATGGACAGCTAAGTGAAGGAGCACCTTATATGTGTGCAATGTCTTCTAGCCCTTTGAACACTCTTGAAAACATTATCTCAAAACAACCTTTTGTTTTGCAAGTGAGTAACTTGTAGTTCCTAGAACCGCTACTACATAATTCCAAGCCAGTTTCTGCAAAACTGGTTTGTGGCTAACCACATCCCCGCCACAGGTGGCAACATCAATGTCTCCTTGGCTTTCGTGTGCCAATTCACCTGGCGTGTAAAATATCTACTGCAACCATACTTTAATTATTGAGGGTTTCTCAAGATTTCATAATCCACAAATTTCCACAAGTTATTTCATTTATTTGTTTGCCTCTCTCAATGAGAATAGTTCAAGTGTGAGTCAAAAAAGTTCTACATTTTATAGAATAAACAAAATTAAATACTATATAAGAATAAAGATCCATAACACCATTTTCATAAAACTTTGATAAAATAAACAAAATTAAATACTATATAAAAATAAAGACCCATAACACCATTTTCATAAAATTTTGGTGTAAATCTAATGTCAAATATCTTATATGTGTAAAACTAATGTCATATATACAAAATTATAATTTCTCAATGACTATGACTATAACTAACACATATATAAAAAAATATATATAACCCCACAATACGGAAGGATCCAATTTTCATTATCAAAACATAATTTCAAATAATTGCTAAAACTTGTTTCAGTGTGGATAAAGCAAATCCAAATCTATCATCAACGTTCAAATTGAAATTAATTTAAATAACTTTCATTCTTTTCACATTCGAAATGTCGAGGCGCACACACCTTTTAAGTGTTAATTGACTTCGTCATAAAATCTATTGAATTGTTTTAGTATGTATCTTTTTGCATTTTACACTTTTTTCCTCTAGTGCCTCTTCAACAAATTGATATTGTATAACTATGTGTTCTGTTTTGAAATTAAAGGTAAGATTCCTTCTATCGTGCAGGAAACTGAGTGTCACAATATACAATACTCATCTAAGGTTAATGTCCGAGTTTTTCCACTAATATTTGATTTCAAACAACTTAGATAGTTTTGATGTTCTAAGCTTTGATAGTAGACAAAACATCGTGTAGCTTTGATAACTAATTTATTGTACCTCCTTCAAGTGTAAACACATAACCATCAATGCATCTTATTTTATAAAGATTACTTGCAAAATATAAATTAACATAGCTCTTAGCAACAAATTCTAATATTTTAAAAGGCTAGAAAACATATGAAATTCATTTGACACATTTAAGGATTTTCTTATCATTATTCTAATATCTCCACTTAGATTTGTCATGAATCTACTTATTGATTCCATTGTTTATGTTTGATCTTGTACTAGTCATGACATAAAATGATCACTATAACGGATACACTTAAATATCAAATCTTTTAAGCATGTATTTTCACTACCATACTTTAATAACTACACCATTGTTTAGTACTTTGGTACTAGAATGATAATATTTGCTTGCAACTATAATCAGATACAGGACACGAAGAAAAAGAGTAACAATGAGCATGAATAAAATTTCACTCATACAATATTTTTTTAAAAGATTCAAGGTTGTAACAGTAATATTATCTTCGTTGAAAATAGCTCTCATGCACTAGTGTAAAGGAAAGAAGAGATTTTTGGAGTGATATTCAGAAGACATCATCAACTCTTTTGCATAAGAATAAATTGAGGCAAAAGATTCATCCTACCGATGTGCGATTCAACACTACTTTTGAGTACTTATTCCTTAGGTTTTGTTGGACCCACCAAAACAATTTTGGTACAATGACAATTGTAAATAAGGTGGAAAAACAAGTAGTTTGGTCTAGTTTAGTTTGATAGACCACTTGTCATTTGATGCAACTCATATTGTAAATGTATTGTAGCTTTTTTGGGTGTTTAAAATATGTTTATGTTTTTTTAGATACACTTATATTTTTTTAACATTAATTATATTAATGATTAATCTTTTTTATAAATGTAATAATTTGATGTATAAATAAAGTTATTGTTATATAGAATAAGTTAGTTCACAAGTTTTTTTAATGAATTTAATCTAATTATGAGAAGAAAAAAATCTACTCCAATTTAAGATACAACTTTTATTACCTATCCAAATCCATTGTTTAGACATTTTAGACCTACGTATTAAGTCTATTGAACATTCTAAAGGTATATAATAAGTGACAGCATCCCCACTAACCTACCTGAATACTTTCCAACTTTCTTTAATCGAAAATTATTTTTTAACCTTTTTTTTTTATAAATGTTTGACAATGTCAACTTAACAGTATCTCATTGGATGAAAAAAAATTTAGCGTAGCTTGAAATGAAAAGAGAAATATTTAGTTTGACTTGAAAAGAAAACTTTATCAAAATTTATCAAAACATCATTTTACTTCTTTAACTGTGTTCACTGTAATATGAAGAAAAAAAAAAGTTTAAAACCAAACTTTTGACTCTTACTTTGGTTCTGTTTTTCATTTTTTTTTCAATGCGTATGTGCAAAAAGCCCATCCAGGCAATATAGAGAAAGGGCCTAGAGACACTGGCCCAAAACATTTGAAGAATGGTCTTTCTTCGTGTACTTCCAAAATTCTTTTTACACCTCCAAAAAAAGTTTAAAATAAAAAATACTCATTGACCATTTAAGTAAAGTCATGCACATCACACTCCCAAAATTATTTTCGGATGTCGACTTTCGAAAGTCAACTTTCGAAAGTCAAAATATATTACCGGAAGTCGACTTTCAAAAGTTAAAATATATTACTGGAAGTCGACTTCCAGAAATTAAAAATATATATATATATATATATATATATATATATCCAGATATATATTTTGACTTTCGGAAGTAGACTTCCAATTATATATTTTGGAGGTGTGATGTTTGTAACTTTATTTAAATGGTCAAAGGATATTTTTGAAATTTAAAAAAATATTTGGAGGTGTAGATAAAATTTTAAAGGTGCAGAAAGAAAGATCCTTTGAAGAAAAGGCACCAAAATAAACAAAAAAATATTAGACAAAAAAAAGAAAAATATAGTACAAGCCCATATTATATCTACCGTCACCATATTATAAATGTATTGTCACTATCTACCGTCACCATATTATATTTCGAAAAGACAACGCGTGTTTTCCAACATTAAGATGAACAGAGAATTATGCACAAGATTTTGCATTTTCCTTTCACTGTCAAACAAATTTTCTATCCTTTGTATTCAAATAAAAAGTCAAAAGCCTTAATCTTCGGTTCATTCTTAATTAAGCACTTTCTCTACCCGATAATGCTACTGGAGAGAAAATTTCAGGTCAGTTTAACCACTTTTCATCACTGGTGAAACACAACAAAAAATAATATATATAATATAACAGTCATATGATAAATAATATTTAGGGTTTTCAAAGAAAGAATCTTCCATTAATATCAATCAAACTTTTATAATATTGTGAACAAATCTATATAAAAAATTGAAATATTATTTTAATTCAAAATTTTAAATATTTTAAAGATAATAATCTGTAGTTTTTTATTTATATATTGATTTTTATTTTATTCATTTACCAGTAGACTTCGAAACTGTTCCTGAAATACTGATATAATATGACCTAGAAAGATGAAAATTATAAAAATATAAATAAGATTGTGAAAGATAAATTGTAAATCTTTTTCATCGGTTTCTTTCCTTCTCAACTTCGTCTACATCTCTTTACTTACTAAAAAGTTCATTTTCTTTTAATCAAACGAAAGAAACTATTTTAAAATCATTTTTCAATTATAATTCGTTATTAGAAGATTAAATAAACATATAAAAATTTATTCAAATAAATAATTCTCACAGTTAATCAAACTCTTTTCTACAAACAAAATTTGTTCTTCATGGTAAAAAAACATTACAAAAACAAAGTCTAATTAATGATCGATTATAGTGATAAAAAATAATTAATTACTATAATGACAAATTATAATTTATAAATTAATGATTGATACTAAAATATTTTTTAAATTGATAATTATAGGAAATTGATATCTAAATTAGTTACTAATATTATAGTTACCAAGGTTTTAACTAAAAAAAATTAGTCTTTAGATTTTTTCTATTAGTGACCAATTTATATACAAATTTAGTGACAATATATATATATATAAATTTAGAGACCAAATTCTTTTTTATAACTAAAATTTTGGTAACTAATATTGGTAACCAATTTAGAGATTAATTTACTATAAATGATTATTTTATAGACTAATTTAAAATTTATTTTAATTATCAATAAATTTTAGTTTATAAATTAATATTAAAATTGATCACTGTAAATATTAATTATTTTTTATTACTAAAATTCATTATTAATTAGATTTTTTTCATAGTGAAACATTTACATAACTAAGATATTTTGTTCAACTAAAAATCCACCCAGAACTAGAAATTGTAATTTTTTTTAAACATAATTTTCTTATAATCAAGACTGACATGCACATTACATTTTGGTATACATATTTTTGGAAGGCAGATTCAACTCCATGCTTTTTATTTTTAAAATGCAAAAGGTGAATGTGTAATTTACCGCTGTTTTCAGTAATCAATAATATTTTTGGCACGGAATGTATAACAAAAAATGTTGTCGATTTTGATGAGTGAGTTGAAATTTGGGTGTTACTATGTTGTAATGGCATAATATTTAGGGTTCCATGTTAATAAATACTATTGATTAAAGATCCAGATTCAACCACCACACATTTTTTGGTTGCTATCTATAGATCACAATTCTGATAAATTTCATCAATTCAGACAACTCCATTTATTATTTGACTTTATTTCTGAACTTTGTTGCTCCACCTTTCTTTTCTTTCTTTCTTGTCACTTTCTGGGAAGATACCAATGCTTTCATTAATTGCTTCTGCTTCTACAAATATCTATACAAGTACTTTCCTTCCTTAACTACCAATTAATTATCGTTAACTATGAAATCTACGTATCAATTTTTTAGCATAGTTATTTCGTTTAGCATATATATTGAGTTTTACTAAGTAAATATTTAAATTCAAAAGTACTTCCAAATCTATCAATTTATGCTTCCTTAAATGAAGAAAGTATATGTCTTGAAAGAAGACCTTAACTACATTCAATGTGTAATTATTTTCAAATATACACTAAAATCACAATACAAACACATGACTATATTCTTAATTAAATGGTGCCTTATTTTTCGGCTACAAAGAAAACATTACAAAGACTGAACTAAACCTAGTGGCACTAAGTCAAAAGGTTTCGACCTAAACATGACTTTATATTGTTCCAATATTATATATATATATATATATATATATATATATATATATATAATATTCAGAAGTCTTGCCAAAGAGAATCTGTGCATGGGTGGAGCAAATGCAATGTTAAAAATGTATTGCATAGTAAAAATTTTAAAACCCGAAAAAACTTTTTTTTTTTTTCTTCGTCAACAGTATATCACCTCATCCAAACAGTTTCGAACAATATTAAGTCAACAATACATATATTTTTTATAAAACTTATCACGAGAGTTATGAATCTTCACTAAAAATAATATGTTTAAAGTAAAGGTAATTTTAATATATAATTTCTGTGTCAAATTATTAAAACTCGCACATAGTAACAAGATAGGGTGTACACTCTCTTTTTCCTACATATTTTTTATATCACTCTTACTTTACATATGAACTAATAATATCAAAAAATATATTTTGTAATCACCAAAACATAAGTCTCTAACTTTACTCTCTTAAAAATATCACAAAATAATATGAGAACAAAGTTTGAAATTGAAGTTATCTCACTTAAAAACAGACTAAAATATATATTTTCTTATTTGTTAAAATTTGTTTTATTCTTCTATCATCGTTTATTTTAGAATTTTTTCTTTTAAATTCAGGTGAATAATATCTCTTAGCCAATTTTAAATAAACAGTTTAGTATTTTATTAATATTTAAAATAATTAATTTTAACAATAGTAATACTTTTTCGTCCATCTTATTCACTAAAAGTTACGAATATTTTTATGAAGTCACAAATCAATTTTTTGAAAAAATGGTGAAGGTTTCTTTTTGTCTCTCAAAATCAGTAAAAACTCTTCAAAGTATCTTAAGTTTGGGATGGTTCTCAACACCCATTTTTTCTTAAAAAGGAAAAAAAAAGTAATGAAGAAAAGAAAAGATGCAAAAATAAAATAAAAGAATAAGAGTCAAACACTATATATATATTTTTATTAAAGAATGGGCTTGGTTGATAACTATAAAACTTATGCCATAATTTTACGCAAAAAATAAAAATGTTCTTCTTACATTAAAGTGTCTATATCTAAACAAGCAATAATTGTTTAAAGTCTAGTTAAGTTATAATTCAAAAAGACCTTTGGATTCATGAAGGGTGGATTATAAGTTGAGATGAAAACCAAAATTTAAGTGTAGCATTCAAAAACGGGTGAAATTAAAATGTACATCCTGGAAAAAAAATATATATAAGTATAATCAAGAAGAATAAAAATATTAGTGATATTATAGTATAAAAATGTAATTAATTGATCAGTGACCGATAAAATTAACATGTGATATAGGAATAATAAAATTATTAACAAAGCTGATTATGGTATACATGATAACAATTTTAAGTTATATATTTTGCTGTTATAAATAATTATTGTTTTTTTTATTGATTATGCTTCACTTATTTTTTATGTTCTGTTTTATCTATGTTGTTCTGGTAAGATATATAGTATTTATTTTAATTGTATACAAACAAACAAATTGATTTAATCAATAAACAATGGTAACATAATTATAATATTTTTATAATTAAAACATATACAGCAGAATAATATCTTACTTTGTTTTTGTCACGGTTAACGTATTTATTTAATGGACAAAAAGCAACAGACAGTCCAATATCTACTTCTGTTTGCATTTAGATCTGTAAGTACCAAATTTTCTAAAATAATTCATCAATTGTAGAGTACTGTCACTTCAAATCTCTTTTGTATTTGCAAAAATAATTTTAAATCTATATTTTCTCCCTGAAATTTCTTTTAGTCAAAGAAATATAACTTATGTGTGTACTCAATTTTAATAAAAGCTGTTACATGTTATTTTTATTTTACGTTTTTACAAACCGTTATTTGATTTAGGCAGCATCTTTAACTTAGTTAAATTGTTATATTAAGTACAAATAAAAATTTTGAATAAAAAAAATTACAAATTTAATGTCTCAAAATTTTGAATTATAGATGATAGTATCTTATATGAAATTTAAGCTAGATTTATTGTTGGCCACAATATTTATCTGACTAGTCGAACCTTAACAAATATGAGTACGAGTGTTCCTTATTTAGAGGTTATAATCATATTTGTACATGATAGAAATTGTTAATGATATAGTATGAGTGGTTTAAAAACTTTATGTTATACTAATCCTTTGAATAGAGGTGAATTGAGTTGGCAATTAATTTAAAGTGTTATTGATAGGCAATGATTCTGACTCATCAAACGGCTAGGGACCCAACGTGTCCATCATGTCCCTTTATTCATCATTCTACCATGTCATCCAAATTTCAACCACCATTTTATCACCACACATTTCTTATATGATCATCGTGCAAATCTCGACTTCTTTCGTTATTCATTGTTTCTCTTTTTGAAAATAAAATAATATATATCTTTTTGAAAATAAAATAATATATGTATATTCTAAAATTAACTATGATATCTCTTACCAGTAAAGTAATAAGACAAGAAATAAAACTTCCGTTTTAGTACTGGTGTCGTTGATAAACTTGGTCCTAAAATTAATTTTTTTATTTCAAATCTTAATATAAATGAATATTTAAATTTAAAAATTAGATAAATATAGTGTTTCTAATTTGATTATGTTAAATATTTTACATAAATTAAATAATATTTTAAAATAATATTTAAGTTAAAACGTGTTAGTCTACGACAAAGTTCAATATATATAAAAAATTAATGTTATTTGAATTAAAATCGACAGAGTAAAAAAAATATAATGTTATTGAATTAATATTATTACATTCATTATTTTTATAATTTGAGAATCAAATTTCAATTTTACATTAAATTTAGAGATTGGAAAAACATGTTTAATCTAAAATTTAAAATAATTATTGGAAAGTCACTTTTAATAACATAATATGACTATAAATTACTATAAATAAAGTATAGTAGACTAGATTGAACCACGTTATAAATATGCAAACGTTTAAACTTAATTAAGTTGTTAATCATACAAAGTGTATTCTACCTGTTTCAACCAGAAACTGTAAAATTGTTCCTCATAATTTATAGGTATATACAGTTTTGTGCACAGATGATGTTGTAGGTTTTTCAAAGAAATCCTGCTTTCCAAATACGGCATTGATTTTTTTAAAGTTGTTAAAAATTGTATTTAATGAATGATTGAATCTCCTAACATTCAAAACCTAATTGAATAGTTTTAATTAATTAATTAATTAATTAAACATTGACAGAGGAAGTATTGAAATATTCAGATGATTAAATTTTGCAGCAGAGCAACTTCTATACATATTAAGATTCTATAAATGTAGCATAATTATTTTAACATTTTAACATTGTGAATTGGAGAGAGCATACTACTATGTTTTTATTCAGTGAACCACATATATATTCCAACTCAATCACGTGATTCAATTTTTTAGTTTTTTTTTTTCTCTTAGTACGTAGTATATACTTAAAATTTTACATGTCATTTCTCATTTTAATTTGATAATCTTAAATGAAACAATGTACGTTATTCTTTCAATACATTTAAATTTTATATTTAAAATGGTAGTATCATTATTCCAATTCTAGAATCAAGAGTAAAAATGGTTGTAACTTGTATGAATGTATATATTAAAAGATATTAGATAGGTAAGTGAGACTTTTAATATATTAGAAGAATTTAATTGTATATAACATTGATAAGTAAGAGCTGAAAATGTCTCAAAAAGAGGACGTGTAAACAAGTTAATGGCAGATTTAATACATTCCAACCGTCCAAGCTTCCTTCCATCACTGTTCATGCTTTATCAACGGTCGGTGAGAGTCCCTGTGTTAATCAACGTAGTCTCACCAAAAACCCCATTCAAATTCATTTAATTACTCACAAATCCAATTTTTAATATTCTTTTTCAATAGTTTGAACTTGGACAGTGACAAATTCCCTAAAAAAATATAAATAGAAAAGAAAATGGGTGGCTAAAGAAAACGTTAAAAAATGAATATCCATGATCTTATGGCCTGCAGGTTTGCCTTGTGCAACTATACCCCAACAATAGTGAAACTCAGGGACCACTTTCTCTATCACTCCTATTCACATCTTCTTCATAAATTATTCTATTTTGAATAACAAATTGTTTTTTAATATATATTTCTGGTTAGAAGTGGGTTTTTAAGATCATATGTACCTACTTATATATTATGAATTAATTATATATTATGAATTAATCATACGTGAGACTTTTAATATATCTATTTACACCAAGGTATATTTATAACAAAATGTTCAAAAATGTTTACTATAATAGACTCTAACTTGATTATGATACCATGTTAAAAGTGAGTTTTAAATCTAACTCAATTCCACAAAACTAATTTATAAGATGATGATTACACCTATTTTATATATTGTGAATTGATCTTATTTCTTATTTTTTATTATTGATAAATAAAAAAAAATTGAGAACCAGCAGAAAAATGATGAAATAAAAAGTTAGATATGCGGCATGATTATATTTGTTTAGAAATAGAAGGTTTCAATAATTTATGAAATTTTCTTGTTGTCTGGAGAATGAATCATTACGATCAAGCGTTGGATGCAGCGACGAAAGGGCACGTGGTGCAGACTCTGAGAGAAGGAGACAGGTACACAGGGTGGGTCTGTTTTGTTGTGCGACAGTGAGTGAGATTATCAGTGTATATCTTCTTTCCTTTTTCTTTCTATTAATTGTTTTTTGTTCAAATGTAGAAACATAACCCAAGGTGGTCACATTCATCCCATAAATAATTTATTATTATTTGTAACGAATAGTGAAAATTAAAAGCGTAATAAAACGTGGACAGGTGTCTCCAAATTCCCTCGGAACAAACGAGGAAAGGGTGAAATTACGTCACCGGAGTTGCACGTGGAGAAAAATTAGGTTTTTGTTTTGTTTGGGTTACACCGAAATAATTAGTTAACTAATTAAAGTAACATTTTAAAAAAATAAAGCGAAGGTAAGAGCCCAATTCCAATGGGCACCACAAAATTTCGAGGCTATTCTTTGTTTGTTGGTTGAATGATTGCGTCCCAAACCAAACAGTCATCACTTCAACTCCTAATTCTTATCCTTTTCCATCCTATATTACTCTTCACAAGTTTAGATTTGGATAAACCACTATTATAAAATCAATTAAAAAATCAAACTTTAAGCCTAACATTTTTTTTATTAATTTTACTAATTTAATGTACACAATCAACTCATTAAAAATCACTCCAGACATTCTTTGAGTAATTATACCAAAACTCAATTGTTTTAAAACACAAGAAAATTCGTTTTTTTTTTTTACTTAGAAAGATTAGTCCAAAGCTTTTGGTATTGAATAACATTAACACGGTCAACTGATTTTAATTAAGTAATGTTGAGTAAGTGTGAGGTTGATGATCTGAAATCTCCGCGTAGTATGCGCGTTCCTCGAAAGTAAAAAGATGATGGTAACATAGAATAATGAGTGTAAATGGCACACCACACTACAGATAAGAATATCTGAAGAATAAGAATAAAATGGAATGAGAAAAAAAAATATGGTGCCACATAATGAGACGGTTAATCAGGTAGTCAATTATTACTTTTGCTTTAACTAACCCCAATCTCCTTCACTATCCATTCTTTGACCGCCAAATATCACCTTCTCTTCCTTTTAGTCCAAATTAAAAAAATACAGAGAGCATACGATAAACTAGTGAGGTATATGTATATAATTTAATTTATCGGTCTCGGAAAAATATTAATAATAATATTAAAAAAAAAATGTTGCGTACAAAGTTTTAGCATAAATAGGGTGGTTGAGTGAAGGTGGTGTTCTACTACTTCTCTTCTCTACCTTATCATAAAAAGCCAGAAACGAATGATTCACATTAGCCAACACTAAACGCCGCTCTACAACTCTCTCTGTCTTCTTTCTTACTTACTAATATATGGCTTCGGATGAGACCATGACCTTTCTCTCTTCCTTACACGAAGAGGATTTTGACGATGACGATGACGATGATGGATTTGATGACCATCATCTCCGACAACCTCATCCCCACAACTTGTCGAGGCTGTCAGTGTGTACCAGCAGCACCTTTGGCGTAGACGACAACGACGATGATGTTAACAATCTGGCGTCCATGTGCGTGTCACAGTTGTCCATAGAGAGCTTTGATGCAGACGGGGAGTTATCAGACGGGAAGGAGTTATCCTCGGATTCAGAAAACGAATCGGGAAGTTGTTACTCTTTGCCTTCCACGCCCCCTCAGAGGAGGAAAGAGGTTAAGGAGTACGCGAGTGACAATGGAGGAGAGGGAAAGGGCACGAAGAAGAATGATCCTCGGAGGAGGAAGAGGAGAATGAGGAGAGAGAGATGGGGGTTTGAGTTTGAGGAAGTGGAGAAGAGTAAGAGGAAAGAGGAGGAGCATGTGGGTCAAGGGTTAAGTGGAGAGAGTGATCAAAGTGGGGTGATGGTAATAACCAGGCCAAAAGGTGGGAAAAGGTCTCTCTGCATGGATTTGGAGGAAGTAAAAGCTTGCAGAGATCTTGGGTTTGAGTTGGAACACGAACGCATGCTCGAGATCCCTTCTCGTCTCTCTTTCTCCAATTCAACTTTTGAAACTAGCAGTGGTAGCAACTCTCCCATCGCCAATTGGCGTATCTCTGCTCCAGGTATAAACAAACATATATGTGCTTCAAATCATACAGTTTTGTCTTGTGTTTAATTGGCTTCTCATGCGACTTATATCAAACATTGTCTGTGCACAACTGTGTTATTAGATTTGCATTGTGGGTGTTGTTGATGGTTGTTTAAGGAATTGAATAGTGAGTGTTTGTGAATTAGGTGATGATCCGAGAGACGTGAAGGCTCGGCTGAAGGTGTGGGCGCAGGCGGTGGCACTGGCATCTGCATCAAAATACTGCACATGAATTCGATTTTCCCCTAATTCCTATATACTCGTTTCCTCTCAGAGACTATATAATATACTATACTATAGGGTACTATAACACAAGTTTTTTAATTTTGTTCTCACTATGATTATTGGTTATATAATTTTGTTGTAGGAGTGTTGAGGTTGATTTGAGGTGGAAGTTTCTTTTTTGAGTGGTGGTCGCTTTTGCTGTGTACAGTAGTGTTTTAATGAGATGAAAAGGCCTTGATGAAAGAAATTAGGGTGTGAATAGCCAATAAAAATATGTAATACAAAAAATGTGAATGGAGAAAGGTGGAACTTTTATGGGAATTTTGGATTCATATACACATATTTGGTTGTTATTTTATTTGTCGCCGAGTTTCGGAAAAAAGTGGTCAGACAAACATACATTATCGAAAGATTTTTCTTTTATCTTCAACAAACCGACAAATGGTCAATTATTAAACAGTGTTAGTGCCGTAACCAATACTTATTTGGATGTGTTTGAAGCGTCAAAATTCAAATTCAAATCAAGTTTCGTGGTTTAATTTTTTGGATTAAACATGCCTCAAATGTCATTTCAGAATACTTATGGTTAGGAATTTAAATGTATTGATCAGAAATAAAAAAATAAAATATTATATAAAAAATATATAAATTTATTGTCTCAATATTTTCAGTTAAAAATAATATCAATATTAATATCAATTCAGATCTTATTGATATTATATTTTTTAGTAAAACTACGTGTGTAGGCCTACCACTTTTATAACATCATAAGTTATTTTATTATTTTAAAAAATCTGAGTTTAGACAAAATCTTCATTGATTTTCCTTTCCCAGACGTTTTCATGGGATACGATTCTATTCTTAAATTATTATTGTTCAGCAAATAAGACAAAATGAAATAAACTGTTCCCTTTTTTTTTTAACATTCTTTTCTTAGTTTATTGAATATAAAATAGTACGATTCTCTTTTTTAAACAAATAATGACATCCAAATGATTAAAAAAACATTAAAAATAAACTTGGATTTTAAAATTATTGTGTTCATTTACCCTGTCGGCAAAGCAACTTATTAGTCGAGGGATGGGAGTATGTGATTTCATTTTTAGAATATTATCCATTTATTTGTACATTGACAAAGTATAAAAAGTTACCTCATTATATTTTTCAGACAAAGAAATTACGGCAACAACTATAATGATGGTATATCACAATGCATAAATAGTGTGTTACTAAACATTGATATACTAATCGGTAAAAAAAATATATTGTATACATATTAATCGAAGTAGAAGTTTTCTTTTTATTTTATATTAGTATACCATAACTAATATAATTCTCAATTTTCTCATATTCACAAATAAATTATTATAATCCTAGAGTTAAAAACTATAATATGTTACCATGTTTTCATAAACATAATTATATTGTAAATGTAATACAATCATATCGTAATATATACCTATAAATAAAACCGTTAGATACTTTTATATGTGCAGCAAATGTAATATTTAATGTTTTTATTTGAGAAAGTATTTATATATTTTTTGATACATTGTTGTTTTAATGTTAAATCAAATATTATTAAAAAATATGTTTGAAATGTCAAATAAATTTAACAAAATTTGATTTAAAGTACTAAATTCATGTATTTCAAAAATTAAAGGACTAAATTAGTTTAATATTTTGAAATTGACTAATTCTAAAATTTATGGAGAACAACAACATATTTAATCCTATTTTTTTAAGACGTGAAATATATGAGAAATATGTTACAATTACGGTGGTGAGTCCTGTACACCCACTAGTTATGGGTTGTGTTGTTTTATGTATTGACCACAGATTCATGTCTTAACTAAACCCACTAAACACGTTAGACTTTATGTGTCAATGTTTGATCCGTGAGTCCAAAAAATTAAGAAAAATAGAAAATAAATAGCATTTGGCACTGTCTATGGAAAATAACTTTAATGAGTGATAATGATATTAATTAATTTTTAGGACAGATCTACTCAATAGAATACCAAATTTATGGCGCTTCATTGATTTGACATTAACAAGTCGCCAACGATAAAATTATTGAAATAAATGAATCTAAGATTACGAAACCAAATCAATTGTATTTGGAAACACCAATTTATTTTACATCAAATTGTATCAAACGCAGTTTTCAATTTTTTTTACTTTATAAAACAAAAACGAAACCACCATTAAAAACACGTTTCAGTTTAATTATAAATAATACTATAATATGAATACAATAACACTAGATGATATTGGTTATCCAAATTGTTATCGTCTAAACAACGTTACATCACTAAAACAACATATGATACTCTAATAAAATACTACAAATCATTGGAGCCATGTAGGAGTAATAATTATACGTGGTTTAGTGGTTTTTCCTCAACATTCATTACGTTATTTATTAAAGTGCTAAATGCCTCTTAGTAATACATCACTTTCATTTCCATTTCCATTCTCATTTTTTTTTTCAAAAGAATCTATGTTTATCGTTGATATAATGTACCTTCATGCCAAATATTAAATTTATCACTCTTAGATCATGTTTAAATATGTACTGCTCCATTGTTCTATCGAAGACGTTACATTTTTTTGTCTATATTTCTTTATTTTACATTTGATGTTTTGGACTAACTCTAAAAATTTCTGCAATAAGTTACGAAAATAATTTTTTAAATTAATCTAGAATTATATATATAAAAAATATAGCTGATGCTTCTATTAAAAAAGTGACTGCAAAACAAACTGAATTAATGTACAGTGTGGACCTTGCCGGTGGTCCATTGGTTTGCAAAAGAAGCATAGTTGGCGGACTCTGTAAGGTGGGTAGGTGTACTGCTTGCCCAACTCATTCAATCAGCCCACTTCATAGGCCCACCTGGTCTAACTACTCATATATAGAGATGGCAAATAAATCCGTCTCCGTAGGTATTGCCCGAACCCGTCCCCGTTTTGACGGGAATCCCTGCATTGACTGGGTATGGGTATGGGTATGGGGAATCCCCGACTTTTTCAGTTGGGTATGGGGATGGGTATGGGGATGTACATATACCCGCCATAATACCC
>Ga0214545_1005954_pt1 | contig 21618 bp, 11 predicted proteins | sample CNSS4metaG_FD_160064 | JGI IMG/M metagenome (GOLD analysis project Ga0214545, IMG submission 160064) | Root nodule microbial communities from cowpea collected in UCLA plant growth center, Los Angeles, California, USA - CNSS4 | ecosystem: Host-associated > Plants > Roots > Nodule | place: USA...
GAAGGATTTCAATTAGCTAAATTAGTAGAAATTCAAATACCCTCAAAATAGGTGGAATTTGAAATTCTTCCCACTCAACCTCACATTCTAGACGATCCGAACGGGCACGATGACCTGGACGTGCCCGCGACCCAAATGTGCCCGATGACCCAGACGGGCCTGATGACCCGAACGTACCCGACGACCCAGACGGGCCCGATGACCCAAACGGGCACGATGACCTAGACAGGTCTGACGACCCAAATGGGCCCGACAATCTAGACGGACCCGATGACCCGGACGGGCCTAACGACCTAGACGGGCCAGACAACCCGGACGAGTCCGACGACCCAAACGAGCCCGATGACCCGGATGGGCCCTTCCAAATCATTGGGCCCGACGACCCGGAAGTGCGGGACGATGCAGACAGGCCCTACAACCCGGATGAGCCCGACGACCCGGACAAGAACGATGACCCGGACAAGCCCGATGACACGGACAATCTCGATGATCCAGACGGGCCCAACGACTTGTACGAGCCAGACTATCCTGACGGGCCCGACGATTTGAAAGGACCCGTAAGAGTTGTCGGGCCCGTTCAAGTCTCGGGCCCGTCTAGGTCATCAGGCATGTCCAGGTCGTCGAATGTGTCCAAGTCGTCTAGGTCATCGGGCATGTCCGGGTCGTCGAACGTGTCGAGTCGTCGGGTTCGTCCGGGTCCTTGGGCCCGTTCGAGTCCTCAGGCCATCCTAGTCGTTGGACTCGTCGGGGTCTTCGGGCTCGTCTGGGTGTACGGGCTCGTTTGGGTATTTGGACCCGTCCGGGTATTCAGACCTGTCTGGATATTCGGCCCCGTCCGAATTGTCGGGCTCGTCCTGGTCGTCGGGCCTGTCCAAGTCTTCGGCCATCCAGGTCGTCGTGCCCGTCTTGATCGTCGGGCCCGTTCGGGTCGTCGGACCCATCTGGAGCATTAGGCCAATGACCTAGACAGGTTGGACCGGGCCATATTGACGAACTTGACGGCAGAATCGTGCAGTATGGGCCGTCAAGCCTCTAGATCATCGGGCCACCCAACTTGTTTGGGCTTCCCAGTCGTTCCAGCTCGGGTGGGTCATCGGGTCTAACCAATTTGGTTGTGTAGTTGGGTTTGCCCGACCCAGCTGGGTTGTCGAGCATGTTTCCAAATGTATCATGAACTCAAAACATAATTAAGCCTAAAATAAATATTGTTAAAATTAAATTTTATCTCACAATAAATTCAAATTTTTTTTTTCTAAACAAGAAATTGAAATGTAAGGTATTTTAATTTCCTTATCCAAACAAATTATTTAAAAAATGAATGAAATTTAATTACAAGCAATTCAAATGCAAAACATTTCAATTTCTAAGTATCGTTGAAATGTTCCATCCAAACACAAGGTCAAGGCCCGTATTAATAAATCTGAATAGTGGAAATGAACAATCACGATATAAAATACAAAGTCTTTGATTTTCAGATCACGGAGCCGTGTGATGGGCGCATATCGAATTATTCTTTCGCCTTTTACTAAAGAATACCGTGTGCTCTTCACATTATACGGCATACGCCATTTTTCGAGAGGGCTGTGTAATTGTAACCCTGCAAATACTATCAATTTTTTGGATTTTACGGTCATCTTCATATGTTAAATTTGATTCCTTTTATGAAGTTGGTTTCTTCTGTTAGTAATAGATATTGATTCATATATAATTGATACATAGAAATTGATATTGATGATTTAGATAGACAATTGTATTTTGTATAATGGTGGTGCTATTTACAAGTCTGATAATTTATTATTAAATCCATTTTAGTACATATAATTCCCATTGTTATTTATTATAACAAATTTAGTATTCCTGTTTTGAATAAAAATAATCTGAGATACAGTATCATTATGAATTACGCCACAATTCATTAATTTGTTTAGTCATACAAGTTGTATCAATAATTTGTTTAGTCATGCAAGTTGTATCAAGTAATTTCAATTGCGAAAATTAATATTATGGACACATAATGTAATCATCTGTACAATAATAAAGATGAATGTATTTCTAATTGATAACATTTAAAAAGATAAGCCTAGTATAATTTATATAATTTTAATTTATACTTGTAAAGATTAAGTATTAATGTTTGTTAAACAAGTTCTTAATTAGAAAAACTAGAAAACAATATGTACACATTATTACTAATGCTATTTACAAAGAAATTTTGATAAATAACCTAATTTTGATAATTAAATATTAAGGAATAACATTTTATTTATTATATAATTTTAAACAATTTCAACAAATAAAAGTATAAATTAATAATAAATATAATTGTAATAGTAATATTGATATAGAATGTAAAGTATCTTCATTCAAAAATAGAATTTAAATATCACAATAAATAACATTACTTACAAAAACATAAACATCGACCACATGTAATCGTGGTATATACAGTAACAACACTGAATACTAAAATAACATTATAATTCATTTTATAAGTTCATATAATAATCAGTTTCATTGCTAAAAGATATAACAATAATTGAAGACAGCATCTAGTTATAAGTAGTTATTTTTCTTGAGTATTTAATATTAAATAATACTGCAGAAGTGGGTGCTTAAAAAATTTGGTTGACAAAGCATTCTCCATAGAAAGAGTTTTAGTGGATCATCAAAAGGAGTGTTTGTATTGAAAATGTTGCCATTATTTGCAGTAGAATTTAGTACAACCACAGCACCATAAATACAGTCTCCAAATCCTAGGTAGTCTCAAAAAACAAAAAATAAAGAACCAAAGAGAGTCGACCTTGATTATATCCTCTCTACTAAAATTGGATCAGACACTGCTTCGGGTTTTCACTAGGAAACCTAATACCATCATCAATAATCTCCCCCACTTCACTAACACAAATACAAAAATAGAGTGTGCCGAGTTATTTTTGTGTTATCCTTCACCCGCCAACCAGAACAGCATCCAATTATATACACAGTCATTCCCTTGGCTATGGATGCAATAAAAGATATGTCAAATAATTCCAATAATTCGTTGGGACATCAGAGACAAATGCACCTGCCCAAAAACAACTATATAATATCAAATATGAACAGTAGGTTTAGTACTAAACAACATTCTATCCAAGGAGAAAAACAAATGATTGTTTTAGACACTCCTTTATTAGTCGACTGAAGTGCATTTGTCAATACTGCAATCTGAAACCAATATTTTCACTCTAAGTGAAATATGGGACCATTTGAATTGAGTTTTTTTTTTTTTTTATTTCCACTCGGTTTCCTAATTTCAAATGTTTGCATAATAAATAGAGAAAATGATTTAAAAATTACATTTTATACAAGATACAATGAAAATGTGAAATGAAAACAAAGAAAAATTCCAAAATTTGTAAAAAATAATCTTGTAACCGTCAAAACTTACCATTCAAGCATAACCCCCACTGTAGTCAAGATTAAACAGAATATCCCGCCGGGCTTCTGAACCCAATCTATAATTCAAAGAATTTGCCAGTGATTGTACTCGGTCATCACTTTCGTAGTCCATTTCTCTCATGCATCGCCGCCTGACCATTTTCAGAATCAATTTTGACGGTTCAAATCCAGCACTCATCTGCCAAGGAATTTGATATACATCAATGAGCTTTGCTGGCAAATATATACATTTTTTAAAGAAAAAAAAGAACAGAGTAGATACCATATCATCAATCACTGCAAGAGCAGATTTGACATCCCGGTTAATCAGGTGGGCCTCAATTATCAGGGAATATGATTTTGCATTAGGCTTGAGACCCAGACTCACCAGGTGCTCAAACACTTTTGAAGCTTCATGTGTCTGCCACAAGATAATTAAAGAGATAAGAGAGTTTTCTTTGTTTGACACACCATATCTTACACAATTTTTTGAAAGCCTGTAGTACATAGTAATTAAGCAGAAAAAAAATAAAAAGAAAATATGTCCAATCCTACATCTGCTTCCAACCTAACATACGCATCCATTCCTATTATCCTATGCTATTCCAAAACAATCGAAATAAAGAAAAGCCAAACTGAGTGGCATCGATATAGTACCTATATATATACACACGAGCATTTTAACTGAAACATCGGACTTCGAACAGTTGGTTCATAAAGACAGTGGCATTAAATTTGATAAAAGTTTATCCTTGCAAATATTGACACCTAATCTCAATCCATCTACCTATTTCCTAACAGCTACATTAGACAATCTTGTGGCTAGTCATCTTTCTCAACCCTCATACTAGAGAGAAAATTTATCTTATTATTTTATAACATTTTTTGTTTATTGAATAAAAGTTGAAAGTAATCAAGGGTATTTTTTACAAGAAAAGATCATTCAAAAAGACAGTTTGAAAGGGGTTCTATAGAAAGGGACGAACAAATTTCTCAAAAAGACATCTATATAAGGGGATAGAGGTAACAAATGTCAAATATCATGCATCAAAGCTTGGAAAACTGATTTTATGTCTAATGCAGGCTTTCTAAAGGTGGGATCCGTGAAAGCAGTGAAGAGCATGAGCAAAAAGATACATATATAGTGGGTTGGAAGAACGAATCATCACCTTCTTGTGCTTCCCAAAGGCATACATCAGCCCATTGTACGAATGAATATCAGGGCTCAACCCAAAAGTAGATCCAATTGACTCAAATGTTTGATAAGCTCGATCGAGGTCCCATATGTTTGCACATCCTACAATGACGCAGTTTATTGCAGCAACAGATTTATAAGGACGCTCGGCATTCTTTAAATTCTCCAGTTGAAAATAAACCTATATAGAACAGAGCGTGATTAGATGAAGCTGAAGGTGGAGCTGAATGTAACATTACTAAAAACTGCATAGATCATGGCAAAAATTCAATCTATGCTGCAAACATGTCAACAGTAGAAATGACATTTTATGAATGTAACATGTCACAGCAACATAGAAGCTTTTTAAATATATTGTCAAAAATAGAAATTGTATCATCTATTTCCACATGAAAACATGTAAATATTAAAACTAGTGAATTCAATAAAAATGCCATGCATCACAAAGGATTGGATTGATAACAAATGTGAAAGGTTAGGTACTATTAAATGTTTTGTTCAACAGAGAAAGATATACATTATCTAGAGTCTCAAAACCCTTCTTAGAGCATGCCAAAACCAATGGATGTAGCGAGGTAAATGGGCAGAACAATTCTTCAGCTTCTTCACCCGTGTCTCCATAAGCCAACTCATACTCATTCAGTGTACTAAAAGCCTTTTGTAGATTTCCCAATGATGCAAGGGCATATATCTTCCCAAGGTATGACTCAGGATTAGGGGCTTTCTTTTTACGCAGTGAGCGGTCCAACACAGCCCATGATGCCCCTAGCAACTCAGAATCATAGGTTCTACCAGCAGTCAAAATTGCTGACAGAACTAAACCTTCATCTACAGACAGCAATATAGGGGCTCTTTGACGTTCACCCTTTACAATCCATCTGGCCATATACTCCAGGCCATAGAAAGCTAGTTTGCTATTATCCTCTCGAATTGCAGTTTCAACAATAAAATTGCACAAGTCCCAGTTGGGGCAGAGAGCTTTGTTTACATCTGATGCCTGGAAACAACAAAGAGATTTGAGAACATTAACAGAAGAAACATCAAGTTAGTAATCAATCTGTTAAAGAAAAATTTATGTCTAAATTGCAATTTTGGCCTCCCTTTAATATTTCCTCCGAAATTTAAGTCCCCAATTTTAGATACGTTTCATTTCATTTTAAGTGAACCCTAATCCTATCATATTCATTTCAGGTATCATCAAGAAATAATTTAATTAATTAAAATTAAAAAAGAAATAAATGTATAGAAATTTGAGGATTGAACCAAAGTTACAGGTTTTCTAAAATATAGGTACAAAATTACAATTTAGACAAATTTTATTAAGCGTCAACAAGACTAATCACTCACCCTGCACCTTTCAATTATTGTCACCAAAGTATCAAGCCTTCCCTTACTGAGACATCTCCGTACACAGCTCATAAATACCTTCATTGACAAGACGTTACCAGATTTCAAAATTTGATCTATATATTTGAATGCAGTATCAATCTGGTCTGTGGAAAAGAGCATTCCAATAACCAAGTCATATGATTCGTCATCAGGGAGAGAGTCATTTCCTGTCTGCAGCATCCTGATAATATCATAATAACAAAGAAAAACTTGATATATAAAGAAAAAATGTAAATGTGCTCAATTACTTGTACAAATACCACAGACAAATTTCGCTTACACACTAATGAAAGTTATTTATTTTGAAGTGGATAGTCTCATTGGTCTGCTTATTGGCATTTCAACTGTGGTTTTTGCTCAAAATAAAAGGGAGGTCCATTCAGATGAGTGTGAGAAACTTCATTTGAAGTACAAAGCCTAATGAGGCCCTAACCCCTACCAAAGACGGAGGAAAATGCTTAGGGAAAATAAACTTGTTTAGGAGGGAAGTTTCTTTGCCTTCTTTCGCTTACTTGGTTTAGTTTTTGTCTTAGAATAAATTCTAGACTTATGTTTTCTCTTGTGTTTTTGTAGGTTTGCTTTTGGCACCTCTTCTTTTTGTTGACACTCCCTTTGGAAGTTTTGGATGATGAGAAACCTAGCCCAACATGAGGATTGGTACTGGACACCCCAAGGTTGCTAAGCTTGATGGATGAAGGGCCTTGGAGCTTGGCCCAACACTTGGGGTAGCACATGGAGTGGAGAGGAGACTCAGTAGGCCTTCTAGATGGCCAAGGTCGTGTGTCTCATCCTTGGAGAGCAAGGAGGTGCCCAGGTCATGCTAGGTATCTCTAGTTTTTAGGTTGCCCTGCCTTCGAGAAAGATACTTTGTATTTTTGCTAAGTGGTCCCTACTCATGCCTATATAAGGGAGCCACTCCACCACTTGTAAATGGTTGGAATTTTGAGTATATACACTTACATTTCAGCCATTGTGAGCTTCCTCTTTTGAGAGTGCTCTAGCTCTTAGTCTTATCTTGAATCTTGGTTCAAGGGTGGCAACTACCACTTATCTTGGGTTGGTCCATCCCCCAAGAGGCGTGCCTCGTTCCCACTCCCTATACCCATCTTATCTCTTCATCTTTTGCTTAGTTAATTCAAGTTCTTTTATGTTCAATTCCTCACTTCTTCCGCCATTTATGGTTCACTTCTTGTTGTCTTAATTTTTTGTTTCAATTGAATCGTCTACTCCTCTTTTGAGCTCCTTTGAAGTGCACATTCACATAACGTCTAGTTATCTTAATGTCCAATAGAAATCTTCTTGGAGCTTTCTTAAGCAACATTAACCCAAACACCTTACACTCCTACAAAATATAAGATGAACTTACATCAAAGCCTAACTTCGTAAAAGCTAGACATTAGGAGTGGGCTCACCTCAAATTAAAACAAATCAAATGACATAGAACCCACTCTGTCTACCCTCTTGTGTGTATGCACTGATCTTTCAACCTGATGAGTTGACAACGAAACTAGAATTTCACATCAGCTGGAAATTAGACACAACTCCAACTTCTACATTTTTTTTTCATTTAACAGTTTGGCTTTTAAGAAGTGTGGGATCTCCGCTACACCAAGATTAACAATAAAAAGTTTCAAAACGTCTATCCAATTCTTTTCAATCCAATTACAATTAACTAAACATGTAATGTTAGTTAAGGTAATATATAGTTAAACCATTGGCAGCACTTCTAGCATTGTTAGCTCTTGCCTGGTAAGCAATATTACACGCCATTCCAGAACAGTAATTTTACATAACCAAAGCCAAAACTTCTCCGATATCCACATGTTCATTTCAGTACTTTGGAAAAGCTACACTCGTTTAAGAAAGAAACTTATTTTACTTTTCTTTCGTATTGTTCTAATCCTACAAGTGTCTACTAGAAAAGTTAATCCAAGACCTTAATTAGATCTAACTTTTTGCAAATTAAGAACTTACAATACTGTACACCGGACTAACCATAAGGCAATGCTCAACGCCCTCTCACTAGCTCATTTTGATCACGGTCATTTGACCACTCACGGCTGCAGGATCGTTTACAGTCCAATAAGCACGACTAAGAAAATGAACTTATCCGTAACTCAAAATTAACTTATGCATCAACAGAACTTTAGAAGCTCTCTCATCTATTAACATCTTTAAAAGATTATAATCTTTGAACTTACATGTGCAGTTCACGGAGGAAATGCTCTTATTTTTCTTCTTATAGAATTTTCATTTTGTTAAATGTGCTCATGGAGAACTGCCCTAATAGTATAACGAGACAAGAAGAATTAGTAAATTTCCATCCAAACAAATTAATATTTGACAGAGACTCTATTTGAACGAGCTTCACCATAAGAAGCTCTACTAGAAGAGAAAAATAAAAAATAAACTTCTTAAACTTGAACACAATTTAAAAATAAAAATATTAGAAAAAGTATAAGCCATTACAAATTAGTAGGAGAAACTGATTTCCAGAAAACAATAATAATAATAATCCTGATATAGTAGTAGCCCAAAAGCTTCAGACCTAAAGAACTGCATTGATTTCAATTCAAGGAAACGAGTGCGATTACAAGACTAACCGTTGGAGCAATTTTTCCGCGGCGACGGTTTCGTTGGCCTGGCACATGGCTTTGAGGACGAGGTTAAACGACGCCGTATTGGGCTTGACATTGAAATCGTCCATCTGAGCGACGAGGTCGAGGAGGTCGGAGGGTGAGGAGCCGAGCATGAGATTGGCGCGGAGGTAGTGGTTGAAGAGGTTGACGTCGGGACGGTTAGGCTTGCCGGTCTTGTCGAGGGCGCCGACCCAGGTCTCGAAGGTGTTCTTGACTTGCGTCCAGTCGTGCGAGGCCATGCAATCGCCGAAGAGGTTGAGTAGCGCCTGAGGGTCGTAGGAATCGGCGGATGCGCGGTTGTAGAATCCGACGGGAGCGAGCGCGTGGGCGGAGGGATGGGAGGAGGAGCCAGGGGTGCGCCAGTTTTGGTTGTAGAGAGGGCTGCCGGAGGCGGGGTTGGGAGGGAGAGGGGTGGGATCCGCCAGCTGAGGCTCCTGCGAGAGGAAGGGGAATGTGGATATGGTTTTGATGAGGGAAGAGGGTTTCGTGAAGAGGAGGGAACGCGTGCGGAAGAGGATCGCCATTTGCGACGCCATCACTGAACTCTGAGAGAGAGAATGACTGTGTTTTCGGGTTTAGGGCTTTCTTTTGCTTGTTCAGGGTTTGAAATTTGGTAGGTTGGAAGGGGTGAGGGGTAGAATTGGTAAACTGAAGTTTTTTTACGGCTTGTATGTTGGACTGCGTGGAGTCAAACTCTTCCTGGGTAACTTATTCCTGCACCTCCTTTTTTTTCTTCCTTCACCCCCATAATATCCATACTAAATTCTCCTTTACTAAATTTGATAAAAGTACTCATGCACCTTTTCATTTTTTTTAATACATGTACAATCTGGAAAATATTTACGATTTTTCTATAAATTATGAACTCCAAAATACATTCAAGATCTATAATTATATTTCAGATTACAAAATCTAAAATGTATTTTTTTCGAGATTTCAACCTACCTATGGATGCAACCTGAAAACATGAAGGTGCAGCCTTGGATCACAAAAGTATAATTGCTCATGTACCCCCATAATTGCTGCATACACCCTCAACTTTAAAATGATTATTTTGCCCTTCATGTATTATTTCATCCGATCAAACATCACACTGTTCCAGAATACCAATTTTAGGAACCGTCCATCAAACAACATCTATAAATATTTTATGTTTTTTACCAATAAATGACATCCACAACTATCAAACATTATGTCTTAAACATGATACAATATAATTACTTTCCAACATAAAATCAAATTCATAAAAGCTCATCTAAAATTTCTTCTGATCGTTAATGTTTCATATACCATTTAAAGTTAAAAGTTATAATAGTCCTAATTCTTTTTAATCATGTTATTTATATGAAATCTCTATAGTTTTATTAATAATTAATTTATGTTAAAAAAAATAGTTTTCTTTAAATAAAATCTTACCTCTTATATCTTGTTTGTATTTTCTTGTTCCTATCAAGACCTAAAGGTCGATAAAAAAAATTAAAGGAAAATTATGAAAAATAAATAAATAACCAAGTGAAAAAAAGTAAAACATACATTAAATTTTTTGCATAAATATAAAAGGATTTACGAACCTTTTATATGATCATATTTAAAAAAATAATTAACTATATATATATATATATATATTATATAATTGATTATCTTCTCCAAAATACATTATTACTGTATTTATATATTTACAATATTTGTACGTTATTTTATTTTATTTTATTAATATATATATATATATATATATATATATATATATATATATATACTGGGAGTATCTAAATTTTTATTATAACTAGTATTTTTACTCCTAAAAAGATTATTTTTAAAATGAATGAATTTTTGTTTTTCTTAACATTTGAAACAAAATTAAGAAGTTAAAAATAGATATTAATGTTTAAATAGTAATAATGATAAATATGATTAAATTTTAAATAGTGATAATAATTTATAACAGTCATAATACAATTTTATAAGTGAATACAATAATATTTAACATCACAATCATCATAACACTAAATGTAATAATTATTTTTATTCAATATAAAGTTTAACTTTTTATCATCAATGCATGTACTTATTATCATCATTCCAAATAGTTTTAAATAAAAATGCCAAATTAAGATTTGAGAACTAAAATATGATACTTTATTTACTTATTAAATTAAATATATTAGACCAATAAATAACAATGAAAACCTCAGGCTAATCAATGTCAGCCACTGAATAACAAAATTATGAGTTTTTGTTAGTCCAATAATAAAAGAGATTTTCATGTTCATTTGCTTTGGACAATTATTCAATTACAAGAGCGTGACCTTGATAGCGTGTTTATTATACTTCTCATAAAAAATCATCTTGGAATCTGGCTATATAGATTTATTACATATACATGTCATGTACTACCAATCATTTTCTTTCAAAATGTGTTTAATTGTGGTCATTATAATAAAAGTACTTTCCTACCAAGAATAAAAGAGGAGATTTAAAAAAGGTTTTTTTTTTTATTTTCATTTAAGTCAAAGAAACAAAACAACATTGTACCTCTTTAAAATATTTACTTTTGATGGAACTTCTCCAATTGAGTTGAAAGAATTCGTCTTCCAAGCTTGTTTTTGAAGATTGAGACAATTGGTGAGAACTTGTGAAAGAGATTCGGTATTATTCAACATTCTATAATGTACAAAATATTTTTTTATAGAAAATATATTAAACATTGAATATAATGTAATAAAAAAAATCCTTCTAATTAGTTACCTTTTTTCCAACTATGTCGCCTCTTCACCATCGCAGTTAAAAATTATGTTCATACATTTTATACAATTTTGAAGATAAACTTTATTTATAAAAGAGTTAAAAAAAATATTATGTAGTCATAAATACATCAATAGTGTATAACAATAACAACATGTTAATCTTTTCCATCGAAGAAATGCATTTAACTCATCAACATATTCACCAAATATAGTATATAACTATTGTAACAAGATGTGCTTGGTTAGAATTTTACAATGACATATTTTCAATAAGACATAACAAATTACAACACATAAGAGATTATAACCAAGGAAAATAATAATCTTACCCATCAGGTTCAATTTGAATGACATTCATCTTTGTCTTCCTACCAATTTTTTCAAGTTCTCTTTAAGTTACAATACCAATCAGTAGTCCAATTATATCTACATAAAGCATTAAACGGTTTAACATTTTATATTATATATCATTTAACCTAAACATTAGACTGAAAGAGATTAAACTGAAACATATACATACGAACTAAATAGTAAATATCGAAGCCAGGTGCATTGATGGTACAAAAACGAATGTATTGAGTGTTATTTTGGGAACTAAGTTACACCCAACTAAAAGAACTTTCGTACCAAATTGAAAGTTTATTTTTATAGTTGTGATTGGTTATTCTATAACAACCACTATTAGAGGAAACACTAAAATGATTGAAAGGAGTAAACCTTATCCTCTTTAATTTCATATTGAAATTTGTATATCAGTGTGCATCTTATTGAGGCATGGATAAAGAGACAATGCATTAAGGTTTTCATATATGACCACTTAAGGTATAATATTTTTGAAGACTGCATAATTTTTAAATGGTTTGTAATGTAGATCTCTTTGTCTTGGAGGACAATCAACATTGAAAATGGAGATTTGCTCTCAATGTAATCTTGAACAAATCATTACGTCAACTCGTGAAATGATATGCCAATTTTTCGTTTCAGTGTTTAGTTCTCCTATGGAGTGAGGTTGTTCCTACAAAACAAAAGACATAATGAACAAACAATGGTGAATTAACGAACTTTAGTGAATGCAAAACGTTTAACTGCAAAATAAAAGATGTCTTCAAATGTTTATAGAGAGAGACTGATACATATAGGCGGGAGCAGTAGACTGCTCCTTTGAATTTCAATTTGAATTTGGTTTTTGAATTCCATGCGAATTCCTACACACATAATTTGTTTTGGTCAAAAATACGCATGCCAAAGAAACATGATAAGACAATGGAGACAGTGTAAACAACACAAAACACAGACTTTATAGTACTTTTTTGGTTAAATTACTCTTTTGGTCCTTCTATTTGTCATGAAATTTTATTTTGGTCCTCAAGTTTTTCGTTGTCTCAATTTGGTCCTCATTTTCTTAAAAATGACTCAATTTGGTTCTCACCATTAACTTTGACCAAACGGTGTTAAAGTCAACGCCATGTGTCAATTTCTGGTTTTTTTTTCTAATATTTTTTTAATTTTTTATTTTTGACATGTGTCACTTCACAGTTGTGTCACATGTCAAACTGGCTCAATTTAGTCCCTATATTTGTTTTTAGTTTCAATTTAGTCCTAATTTTTGTAAAAATGAAGCAATATTGTCCCTCCTTAGATTGACACTCAATTTAATATTTGTATACAATTTATGATGATATTCTTAATAAAATTGACGTTTTTATTAAATATTTGTAGAAATATTTTTAAATAAGTTTTTTTTTTTAGTTTTATTGTTAAACAAAGTTAAACCCCAAACTTAATTTTAAAAATTAACAATTTTGTCATCGGACATCAAGTGTATCATATTATACAAACTTAGTGAAGATTAGAAATCAAATAACTTGTCACACAGAAGTTTAGGAACTAAAATTCAAGTTCAAAACAAAACCAAAGTCTAATGTTTTGTGTAGAAGTTAAAGTTAATTTAAAATATTTATAGAAATATTTAATAAAAACGTTAATTTTAGTAAGAATGTCTAAAAAAGTAAATTTAGTGTCAATTTAAGGTAGGACAATATTACTTTATTTTTATAAAAAAGGGGACTAAATTAAAACTAAAAACAAATACAGGGACCAAATTGAGTCACTTTGACACGTGACACAATTATGAAGTGACACGTGTCAAAAATAAAATCAAAAATCAAAAATTCAAAAAAATTCAAAAAAATCAAAAAAATAAAATAAAAAAACATAAATTGACACGTGGCGTTGACTTTAACACCGTCTGGTCAAAGTTAATGGTGGGGACCAAATTGAGTCATTTTTAAGAAAATGAGGACCAAATTGAGACAACAAAAAACTTGAGGACCAAACTGAAATTTCATGACAAATAGAGGAAAAAAAAGTAATTTAACCTACTTTTTTCTAAACGGAAAGTATATGTTGAGATTATTGAAGTGAACATTCATATTTGCCCAAAAAGTTTCAAATAAAATAGAGAGCACATAATGCAACGAGATATGTATAGTAGTTTCTTGAAAATGGAAACAATATGTAGAGAATAATAAAATAAAAACACATATCTTTTGTCTCTTATCTTTTGTAGAAGATGCTCGGATGCTTAATACGTGTAAAAACTAAATTTTGTCAGATATTACAATTTAGGGTGTGTATCAGATTGATTCAGATTGAAACGCATAAGAGAAATAGAATACCTACGGTCTCCATTTTAAGTGTTTTTATATTACTACTTTTAGTTAATTTTGTTTTGTTTAACCTTTAAAAGTTTGCCTTTTTTTTCTATTCATAGATACAATAAACCATTAAAACAATACTATTAAAAAAATAAATAAAAACGTAAGTAAACAAACTTTACTTTCATTATTTTTACTATTTTTCTTTTAATCCATACCATTTTTTTTCTATTCTCTTTTCTTCTTATTTCTTTTCATCTTCTATCCAAAACAAACCACTAATCATACTTTAACATCTACAAAACTTAAACATGAAACTATTCAAGAAATGGATCCAATGTGGAAACAGTTGAGGAGAAAAACCGCTATGAAAGGTGAGAAGAATAAAGGAAGACAGATCATAAAAAGAAGGTAGAAAAGTGAGAACTTTGGCTATGTACTTTCCGGTAGAAGCATAAAGTTTCACACAGTTTGGCTTGGATGGTGATGAACCCTTCATCATCCATTTTTTATTAAACCCAGTTAAGCACTTTAGAGACACATTATAAAAAAACCTAAAAAGTAACCATAAAATTCCAAGGAATGCTTCTTTGACTCTCAAAAAGGTTAAAGTTCCTTATTCCTTTTGAAGTCTTCACCACACTTCATCATAGAGTATAACAGAATCCATTATCTCATTATTGGTAATCATGAACAATGTGAAAAGGTTTAAAAGCTATCTCAAATGTTTTTATTGTTATTGGTTTTCTTGAATTACATATTCACAAAACTAAGCAATGTAAGGATTTATTATCTTTTGGAAAGCTTAAAATACATAACATGGGGGAAAATGAAAATAAAAGAAAATAGTTGAGATATAACAGACACACGAATAGATTTATAATTTTTAAATTGTTCCGTTGTTTTTTTTTTTTTTATAATTTCTTATTTAAATAATATTAAAAATTTAAAATTTATTTAATCTTTGACTATAAAAACACCTTATTCAAAACAAAAAAGTAAAAATAATAAAAACATGTTCAGATAAATTCTTACATTAATAATATTTAAAGTTATACTGATTTGTAAGAATCTAATTAAAACCTTTGATAGCATATAGGACTCAACATTGGCTGGGTTGATCCGATTTTATATTTAATTTGATATTTTAATTTATATATTCAATCATTTAATTTATTGAATTGGTGATTTTTTCAAATTATTATTAATTTAAATGAGTTATTCAAGTTACATATTTTTGTTCGGTTAATTTTTTTCTTTAACTTCTCCTTAAATTTCGAATAAATAAAATAAATATACTAAATTTTTAATAAAAAAAATTATATCTGTAATTTTAGTAATCATTTTTGTAATGAACTATAATTTTATACAATTTACTTTTAATAATAAAATCCTACAAAGATAAATTTAAAACTTAAAATATACATATAAATTTATAAACATTCAAACTTCATTTTTGAATTCGGTCTTAGAACCCAATAAAATCTTTAAGAAAATCCTCTTTCAAAAAATCTTTTTTCTTTTATGTAAACTCTAGCTCTCAACAACATTCCTTCCATCTTCAAATTTCTGATTTAGCTTTCTTTTTTTGAAGATCAAAAATGGTAGAAATGTTTTAGATAAATCGTATCATGAACAGAGAAGAGAAAATAATTACTTTTTACATTTTAATTTTCACTGTGAAATTTTGAGAGTACTAAACAAAATTTTGAAGGTGCATAGAGAAGTCCCATGAGAATCTCCGTACTAACTAGGCCCACATCGAACTTCTCCATTCCTCATTCACGGCGCCACCCACTTACCCTTATCAGTTTATGACCGTTTGAAAATATAGACAATGTAAGCATAACAAAATAATAAAAGCTTCAGCTTTAGTACATTTCCCCAGAACACACTCCTCAGAACAATACTTAAATTTATATTACTTACTACTCTGTATTAATTTATTAGTCTTTGTGAAATACATATGATGTTTTTCACATAAAGGTGCTTGAAAAGTGTACCACACAGGCTCACCCCTCCTCACTTATTGTCCAGAAATCTCCATTGTTCAAAACTGCTTCACTCTTCTGGGTTCTCTCTCTCTTTTCTCCCTTGCCTCACACTGGAGTACCCTCTGCTATTTTCTTCAAATTTCGTCACAGAAATTTCTCTTCTACCCTCTCAACATCCATCATAATCATCATCAATTATGGTTCTTGTGATGTATTTTGTGCTTTTTCTTGCCTTCACTGGCCATTCAAGTAAGCTCCTGGACTTGCCTGTGTTTTTTCTTAAGCTTAATGGGGGGCTTTTCATAATGATATATAAAATCTCAGATTTTTTTCTCATGATTGCTTTGTCTTAGTGTTTTTCTGTTTTGGTTTTGTGGAAAAGCTTGGATTTTGAGATGGGTTTTGTTTAGGAACTCTTCTATTTTTGTTCTGTTTTACTGAAGGGTGGTGCTTTTAAGGAAAGATGGGATTTTTAATGGACTAACTGTTCTTCTGTTTACATTTTCTGCATTTTTTTTTGGCTTGAACAGGTGCTCTTTACTGTGTATGTAAAGATGGTGTGGGTGATCAAGCTCTTCAGAAAGCTATAGATTATGCATGTGGTGCAGGAGCTGATTGTACCCGTATTCTTCAAAATGGGGCATGTTTCCAACCTAACACTGTGAAGGATCATTGCAACTATGCTGTTAATAGCTATTTCCAGAGAAAGGGTCAGGCTCAGGGAAGCTGTGATTTTTCTGGTGCTGCCACCCCAAGCCAAAACCCACCTAGTAAGTGGCCACCACTTTCTAGTCACCTTCAAAAGTTTTGGACTTTCTTCACAAAATTCCCTTTTTCTAATTCTTCTGTGTCTCTTGTTGTCCCTACCTCTTTGATCTGCAGCTTCAGCATCCACATGTGTTTACCCCTCAAGCCCTGGGTATGTTCTTCATCATGGATCTTTCTGATTTGCTTAAATTAATCCACAATCATTCATTTATTTCTCTCAATTTCAATTTTCTGGTAATGGCAAGATGTTTGGTTGCATGCTGCATTAAACCAGTTTTTTCTTCCATTTACAGAACATGAAGAAAACCTTTTCTCTCTATATTGAAGTTGGCTTACATTAATCTACTGCCTTATTTGGTGCCCTTAGAGGGCTTTGGTTAGATTCAACTTCGATTATATCATTTGCAAAAGCAAAATAATCTGTTATTTTTTAAACAATTTTACTCAGATTTACTCAGAAGCCGATGACATCATGATCAACCCTCTTGGAACATTAGCAGTCATGACTATGACGTTCCACAATTGTTTTTGTCCACTTCATTCCCATGATCCTAGATCCAAGATCATATAATATTTAATGAAACTAATACTATACTTAGTATATAGTTCACTAAATTATTAATATACTATGTGATGATCATAAGCTAATTTGTTTTGGCTTCCACTTGCAGCAATGCAGGAACAGGCATCACAGGAACCACAACAACCACTACACCAACAACAGGCACACCATCCACCTTAACCCCAACTACTCCCACCGGTACAGGTACAGGTACAGGCACTGGCACTGGCACTGGCAGCACCATCACAGGTAACCCTAATGTGTTTGGAATCAGTCCAACATCTTCAACTGGAACAGGCATCAATGATTCAAGCAAAGGAGTGGTTCACTTGAAGGACACATGCATGTTGCTGGTGTCCTGTATTCTCACCTTTTTGCTAGTGTTAAGGGTCTAAATGATGCAGTTCTGGGAAAATCTTGGGGGGGGAGGGGGTGTTTGTGAAATTGTGACTTGCGTGGATGAGATTTTGCAAATGCAGAAGGGTGTTCATGTAAGTTCACTTGGAATCATCCAGAAGCAGACCCCACACTTTAACCTCCTGTTTCTTGTTTATTTGTTGTGTTCCTAAGAAAAAAAAAGGTTAGGGAATTTGGTTCCTTTTCAGTGGTGAATATTTGATATGTGACTACAAATGAGGTGGAACCTCATCGGTTTCCTTTTGTATATTATTATATCTAATATCTATCATCACTATGAGAGCCACTATTTTTTTCATTTAGTTGAACCTTGCCTTGTATGTGTTTGATATTTTTCTCTTTTCTTTTACCTTTTTCTTTCTTGAACCATTTTTTCTTTTCTTTCTTCTCTCAAATGGTTTTGCGGAGTTTGGATTTAGACCACTTGACACCGTTTTGATGACTCCAAACTGATTGATATTCATATATTTAATGTTAGGTCCGTGAGTTGGTTCGTCGTTTTCCATTGGACATTGATGATTTGGCACGGTTTTCAATTTATGAATTATGGATCTGAACAATTCTGAAATTTGGAGTAGAATGTGTCGCGAGATTTAAGAATCTGACCCTTGAGGATAGGCCTCAGCAAAAAATGGAACCCGACGGATATGCCCGAAAAGGAGGATGTTTATTCGGTCAATTAAATTTTAATCGGGTTACTTTGGTTAAAAAAAATTCGGGTCGGATTAAAACGGTCCTATATGGATTTTGAATTCAAAATCCACCCACGGTTAACCGACCTAATCTGAACTTTTCTAACCCTAATATTTCGTTATGAACTTGTGCAATCTACCGCCAACATTTGGAATCCCTTACATATCATCTTCTTCGACATTCAGAAGGATCGTCTTTTTCCTATCATTCCTTTTTCCATTCTCCTATTCCTAATAACCATCAATATCAACATATATGCTCACTATAATCACTATTTGGCTAAAAACTCTCACATCGCGACCTAGACCTAGTGAAGCATGACTACCACCGAAACGCCAAAACGCGACTATCACTGTTTAGTCGCAGTTTTTCGGGAAACAACATTAGCCATGCAAAACAGTGGAACGAGTAGCCATATGCACCTACAACAACGCAATCCATTTCATATCTGCTCACTTCAGACACCTACGATGGTGGATCTTTACCTGCACACATATCTGCTTGTAAAAATCCCAGATTCACAGAGGTAAATGCATCAAAAAGGGAGAATTTTAGCGAATGGTGGTGCTGCTATAGTTGGCGGTGATAGTTTATATGTCATGAGAAGGTTACAGTTCTGAAGATGGTGTATTCATTAGTGAGCGCCTCGTTCATGAAAATATTTTTACTTCTTTTTACATGTGGAAATATGAAATTCACTCATATGGGCAAGCTATGGTTATGAAAGAATCACTAATAAAATTTCACATCTAGAAGTCAAATTATTCCGAAATTTAGACCAAAATGGAATTGTAATTCTAAGACTGTGGGTCAAAACGGGAGATGTTTTAGTGGGGAAATTAACACCTTAAATGGCAAAAGAATCCTCATATTTCCCTGAAGATAGATTAGCTATACTTGGCATTCAGATATCCACCTCATAGGAAACTTGTCTAAAATTACTCATAGGCGATAAAGGTCGAATTATTAATGTGAGATGAATAAAAAAAAGGGTTCCAGTTATAATCCAAAAACGGTTCGGATATCTATTGTAAGAAACGTGAAATTAAACGAAAACAAAGTGGGCAGGGAAATAAAGTGACCGGGAGACATGGAAATAAAGATATCTTTTCTAAAATTTTGGTCACGCGTGTGAGGAGTGCAGATCTTCTTGAGGCTAATGCATTTGATCTTGAACTGTAACTGAAATCTGGATAACCATATCCATCCGTGTTTAATCGGATCGGAAACTACCCAAACACAACAACTCAAGGTGTGAAACGGTCGGATCTGTTTTTTCTAATATTAAATTCGTATTCGAATTTTGATGGATTTGATCTATTGGGCTCGAATTCGGTCCAATGGACCGATGCTCACCCCTGCTTGAGGAAGAATTGGGATTTGGATTTTGTGTTTTCTTGGTGGGATTTCTTCAAAATATATGGATTTATTATTTTAAATTATATTATATAAGTTAGCAAATAATTGGTATAATCAACAAATAATTTAGATTCAATTGAAATGTTAAAATTATTTTTTTTAACTTAAACCTTCTAAAATAATGGAGGATTTTTTATAAAATTTAAATTGTTATTATTTTTATTTTACATCCAATCATTCATCGGAGAAAAAGATATTGATGTGAGAGTTAGGTATGCTATTACATGTTAGATTAAATATGTTTTTTAAATTATCTTTAAAAGTTGTGTTTTAATTTGTGTTTTAGTTTTAAAATAAATGGTAAGGTTATATATATATATATATATATATATATATATATTTGTTAAATTTGTTGTAGAAGATTAAAAAATAAACAGATATAATTTTTTAATATAGTTACGTTAATATTTTTAAATATTAAACAACATTTGAGATACATTTGGGATATTTACGTTTCCATTCAAACGAAATGTTACTAACAGGAAAAATAACCTTATTACATTAAAATATTATATTTATTTATTTTTAAGTTTGAAATACGAATTTAACAAAATTTCAAAAAAAGAAAAGATAAATTTTGATTTTGTATCGTATAAATATAAGCCCTTTTTTTGTTCCTAAGTGTATGGACCTGGCCTTTTCGTAGGTCCAAGGTCAGCCCACCAGGGACTCCAATACTTTGTCCAGCCCCCTCACAATCTCACTTTACTCTTTTTCAGAAAAATAGTTTCTCTCCTATCTCTCTACGAAAGCAGAAGCTCATAGAGAACCTTCCACCCTCGAGCTAGCTCAGCTTGTTCTACTACCAAGTAAGTTACTCCTCAGATCTGTTGTAGCCTTTCTTTCCCCTTTTTCCAGTTGGGTGCTTTTGTTGCGTTTAGGGTTCATCCTCTTACTCTCGTTTGGGTCCTGGGGTTTCTGTTTCAGCTCACCATCTTAGTCCGTGGAGCTGTTGTGCCTAAGTTGCATTCTTTGAGTTGCTGCTCCTTTTCTTGCGTCTAACAAGGTAAGGTAAGCTAGGTCTCTGTTTTTTTTCGTGTGTCTTAAAGTATGTGGTCAGTTTCTGCTTCTGTTGTATGCATAAAGTGATTTAAAAATGCTTGTATCTATTTTGAGTGGACTGTATGGATTGTACTTGGCTGTGTTGGGTGCTGCATGCGTGAAACAATGGGAGAGAGGTGGTATTCTCGCCTAAGCGAGCTCGTCTCACCTAGGCGAGAATAGCAGAAGCTCGCCCTGGTGCTGCTCGAGCATCTCGCTCAGCCGACCAACTCTTGTTTTGAGCGACGCATTGCCTCGCTTAGGCAAGAATGGCTCGCCCAAGCGAGCACTCGAGGAAAGCTAGTGTGCTCTACTCGCATCCTCGTCCAGGCGAAGGATTTTAGTTTTGGGCGAATGGTGATCTCGCCCAAGCGAGGGCTCGCAGAGTGCCACTGTTATAGGCCTCGCCTAGGCGAGAATGCCTAGCTTAAGCGAGACAGTTGTTGTCGCTTAGGCGAGGGCTTCTAGCCTAAGCGAGAACAATGCAGATTTACACTTTATGTTCCTGTTTACGTTGTGTGTGGCTATTTTTCTCGAACATGCATGATTTATGTAGAATTGCATGAGTTGTATGCACTGAAATTGGTATGTTAGCATGAGTAACACATGGGATTCTGCTTGGTTGGTTGAGAACGTGCATGAGAATTTAATGTTGAGATAACAAGTGGTGGTTATGGTATGAG
>Ga0214545_1005955_pt1 | contig 21617 bp, 12 predicted proteins | sample CNSS4metaG_FD_160064 | JGI IMG/M metagenome (GOLD analysis project Ga0214545, IMG submission 160064) | Root nodule microbial communities from cowpea collected in UCLA plant growth center, Los Angeles, California, USA - CNSS4 | ecosystem: Host-associated > Plants > Roots > Nodule | place: USA...
TATATATATATATATATATATATATATACATGCATGATGAATATTACTTGGCTGTGTGAATATGTTTGGTGTGTGGTCAGGGCGTAATTCCTTGAAATCTCTAGGTGAGATTTCAGGGTCGTGCTTCAGTGGTCGGGACGTAATTCATGGCCCTTTTAGTGGGTGTCTATGGTGGTGCCCCATCTATATAACTTGGTAAGGATTCAAGGTAAGGATTGCATCCTGACACTCTAAGGAGTTAGTTAGTCTCACTTAGAGTAGACAGACTCTTGTGGTGAGAGTAGCATGAGGCCTGAAACTCATTAAGGGCTAACCTTGTGTGTGAGGGAATTGATTCATTGTAACACTTGTAACACATAGCTCGGGGGTGAGCAGAGGTATCCATCACAAGTGCAAGCATCCGCTGAATCCGACCAGGTTATATGTATCCGGATGAGTCGAGTCAAGTCTTAGTGTATTGATTGAAAGGTTATAACATGCTTGGTTGATATATGTATATTGGACTGTGAAAGTATATCTGATTGCATTGATGAAATCTTTTTGGCTCTAGCTTACCATTTCTTGTTTGAATGTCTTGTATGTTATTCTTCTACTCTTGCGATGATCATCAATTTATTGATGGGAGCAGATGTGAGAGATACTCGTGGTCAACAGATGAGAGATGATCCCGCTCTTAGTCTACCTGGGTTGGTCTTCATATTCTTAATGCTTTTCTTTAGGGATATGGTCCATGTACCTGTCCGTCTTTTGATTCCTATATATTCTGTTAGACTTTTTAACTGGTTTACTTTTGGCATTGTGGTGTGCCTAGGATTGTAAGGGTTGTGTTTAAGACCCCAGGACTGCACTGTTATACTATTTGTATGTGACGTTTCTTTTAATTATGTTTATTAATTAAATGGGACTATTCTAATGTTCCCCCTCAAACTTAAGGTTAAGGTTAAAGGTTGGGAGAAAACACTACACATTGAGTTTGCCTTGAAGAAAAGCAAATTTGGTTGGAGAGAGAGGCTTTGTCAAAATATTTGCCTATTGATCTAAAGTTGGAATATGAGAAATGAGAAGTTGTTGTATAGAACCTTTTCTCTAACAAAAAAGACATCAATCTCCATGTGTTTGGTTCTACTATGAAAAACAAAGTTATGAACAATAACTACGACACTTTGATTGTCATAAAGAAGTTGATGAAGAGGGAAAGGAACTTGAAGTTCTTGTAACAGAGCTTGAATCCAGGTTAGCTCAACTGAGGTTTGACCTAAATTGCAATATTCAACCTTGGTATTGGATCTACAATTACTGTTTGCTTTCTAGATCACAAAGAGATCAAATTAGAGCCTAAGAAAGTAGCAGAGCCAGAGGTTGAGCATTGATCATCAATATTAGAAGCGAAATTAGCATCACACATAGTTGTGATGGAGAAAGGTTTCACAACAATAGTTCATTGCATAAGAAGCCCGTGAGATAGAGTACCCTTAAGATATCTTAAGATCCTTTTAACTGCTACTTAGTGTGTATGAAGAGGACTAGCCATAAATTGACAAACTTTATTGACCATAAAACAATATCAAGCCTAATAAAAGTGGCATACTATAAAACACCAACCACAAATTTGTAGAGGGTAGGATCCGAAAATAAACCACAACCACTATAACCATAAATTTGCAGGAAGAGGCCATAGGAGAAGAAATAGGATGAGCCACAACCACATTAGTCTTATGAAGAAGGTCTCAAATATATTTGCTTTGAGTTAGGAAAAGAGACTTGTCAAGTAAGTGCTTGAGTTCAATTCCCAATAAATACTTTAGCATATTGAGGTTTTTGAGAGAGAAAGTAAAGTTAAGTTGATTGGTAAGTTTTTGGATGAGGGAGGAAAAGTTGCCAATGATGACGATATCATCCACATAAATCAGAAGAAAAAGAGTGTGAGATTGATGCTTGTAGATGAAAAAAGATGAATCACATTTGCTAGCTCAAAAACCAAACTGAATGAAAGTAGTTTTGAGCCTGTCAAACCATTGGTGGAGGACATGTGTTCTACCAAAGGCTAGTGTAGGGAGGATCGATGCTTCGGTGGTGGTTGTGCGATGAGCATGAAGCAATACTAGATTTGCTGGAAAAAGGAGCTAACGTGGCAACTTCTAATTGGCAAATTCTAAGAGTGGAGGATTGCGACACATGGCATCTCCTAGTTGATCAAATTTGAAAATGGAAGACTGTGACATGTGGCAACTCTTGGTTGAGCATGTTGTGAGTGCTCGAATAAGTCTTTTCTAACGATAATTATGCAAGGGTATTGGCTAATATTGATAGAGGGTGTGTGGTGATTATACATGGGCATTGGTTAGCATTGATATGTGGTGTGTGGTTTTTATGCACGGGCATTAGCTAATATTGATGCACAATGTGTGGTGATTATACACGGGCATTCGTTAGCATGGATACAAGGTGTATGGTAATTTTGCAAGGGCATTGACTAATATTGATGCAAGGTTTGTGGTGATTACATATGGACATTGGTTAGCTTTGATGCAGGTGTAAAATGAAAGGAAATTCTTGAAATGGTTTAATTCCAAGTGAGTATACTCTTTATGGTGGAGTATGATTGTTGGTATAAGCTATGAAGATGTATTTATTTTAATCATGGTCGAGATTGTTGAGATGGTGAAAATAATACAACTTGGAAAGTCCCACATCGTATAAGATAAGCAATGGCATGGGTGATAATGGCTATATAATAGACTTTATGTTCATGGTTTCAGATGCCCAGACAAAGACACTTTAGACTTGTATTTGACTTTTCTTATACTTTAGTAGTAGAGTATGAGGTTTGGGTTAAATTCTTGCTTTGAAGAGTGTGAGTGTATTTGGGGTCAAAGGGCATAAGAGCGGTCTATGTGTTATAAAAAAAATTACATTGTGTTATTCTATGGTTGTCAACGATTATGGTTTTCCTCTAGTTTTGGAGTTTTCACGTTATATTATTTGTGTTGATCTTATTTCTCTATCGATAGGGTAATTCTCGGGGGTATATTATTTGTGTTGATCTTATTTCTCTATCGATAGGGTAATTCTCGGGGATAAAGACATTGATGTTCTTCACAATGACACATTTTTTCCCATCAACTCAAGAACTTTTAACATCCCTATCAAATATTATGATCTTTTGTAAATTATGAAATTTGACAACTTTAAAGAAAATCCTTAATGTAACTAATATCATATCCCCTGTGGCACAATATAAAATGGGCCATTTTTCTAAAATGATCCACTATTACAAAGATAGATTAAACCCTCCCAATTCTTGGAAGACTAAACACAAAATTCATACTAATGTCAACTCAAGGGGGTGCTAACTATTAAGAGATGTGTGTAGATTCTACAAGACATTACTTTGCCTTTTGCCTAAAGATAAGTTGAACATCTAGAACAACTTCTTAAGATCACTTCTTAAAAGGTTTCACTAATCAAATTAATGGTTACAACGAATATACAATCACTCTTTATTACAATGAATATACAAATCACTCATAATTGTCTTGTCTTTATCTCTCCCTAAGATTAAAAGTATAAAACAAATAAGTTTCTCAAAAAGAGGATATTTTAAGCTAATAGGGTTATTGCACTTGGTGAATAAAATACAAAGACTTAACTCACCCACAAATAATAACTACCAACTTATAATTTATAAAGCACTTTTATGTCATTCAACTTTATCTTGAAACCTTAAAAACCTTTATATAGGGTCTTGAAGATGACCGTTTCTTCAATCTTTGCTTTGATTGAATTTTCTCCTCTCATCTTTGTCAACTACGTGGATCACGCATTGTGTTTGTTCACCGGAACCTTTCATGAAAAGCTTTGATACTTGTAACTTTATCTTCTTTGCATAAGAAAACAATTAAAAAACAAGTAATATAAGCATGATTCAATTATATTGCATATCACGTATTTCTTTTATTTCCTTTTTGATATTCTAATATGAACGTTATAGAATATAACTTTTTATATAAAATGCAACTTTTATTTAATCAATAAAAAAGTATAGGTTATTTCTTTATTATCAATCTTAATTCGTTTTATCTTTTGAAAGCATTTATGATTACGATTTTGGCTACGTATTATATTTTAACTTTAATATGTAAATGTTAACATATCATCTAACACTATTAGTGACCTCTAAATGGTCTAATGGGCAATAACTTAGAATTTCATGTAATAATAACATGTTCAACTTTTGTTATAATAGAGGTTTATGGGGATTAGATTTTCTTAGATTCAATAATCTCCTTTTTTTATAATGAAAAATACTTGACAAGAATTGATAAAATAATAAACAAATACCATATAGATTAACATAGATGATGCATAACTTAAATTCGAAGAATACTTATTTTATATATACTTGTGAATGTTAAATGCTCTTCTTGCAACACGTCTTGTATTATAAGTAATACAATGTAACATATTTATAGGTTAAATGCTTACGCGTAAAAGTTTAAAGGATTATTCAGGATATCATTTATGTATTAAATATAATTTATAACATTGAATTATTTTTAGTTTATATATGTTAAAGTTTTTATTCATTTTTACATCTTGTCTACGGGTGAGCATGAATTTATCACTACACGCGATGATGAATGTTGTAATTTGTAAATATGTTATAATCATTATTAAAACAGTTAATTCATAATTTTTCCTTCTCATGATTTTGTAACAAGGAGTGTTTATCCAAGAATAACTTACCCTTTATACATTAATTAATTTTATTTTCATTTAATGTAACTATAACAAATAAGTTCTTTATTAGATCCGTTGAATTGACAGAAAATAAAGCGAAGATTTATTCTTAACTTTAATTCTCTCAACTGTTGACCGCAACTAAAAATTCCCAAAAACCCCTATCAAAATAATTTTTATATATTTTCTGTTTAAAATTGTAATTTTATCTTCTTATAGTTATATTTTTATATATCAAAATAATTTTTATATATTTTCTCTTGGTTTTGGAAATTTTCAATTTATAGTCACTTTTTTACCAAACATAGGCCTATGCCAGGTGGTGACATCAATGGTTCTAAAGCATTGGCGTTTGGAATGGCAAAGAGCCATTATTCTGGACCAAACATTATTGAAAGGTTATTCTATGATGTTTTGAGAACTTTTCATGACTTTCATACATTTAGTTACTTCCTCCATTGCTCTTTAGAATTGTAAATGCAGAAGTTAAAAATGATTTTCAAATTATATAATTTAAAAATAAAAAAATAAATTTGAATTATATAATTTAGAAGTTTTTCTTTCTCGTAAAAAATATTTTCAGATTGTTAAATGCGAAAGCCAAAAATAATTTCTAGATGTCAAATGACTTTCAAATTATACAATCTGGAAAATATTTTTTCTTAACCCTCTTCAACTTCTGATAATTATTTTTGACTTCTACATTACGCAATTCGTAATTCATTTTTGACTTTTATATTGTGCAATCTAAAAAAGACAAAACTTTCGTATTATCCAATCCAAAAAAGACAAAATGAGGTGTCTTTTTATATGGAGATGCAGGAAGAAACTGCCTTAATGAATTAGCAGTTGCTCTACCGAGTCTTGAATATAGATATGCTCATTATCAAAGAAGTTATGAACTTGAATCACTTCAATAACAAAGATGAACTTATTGAAGTAGCACTTTTTCTTTTGATGAATTGTATGTAATAAAGAACATTCATAGTTCTCGTACAACTTGATGAGTTGTTGCTAATAAACATGAATTTTGATAATCTCCTATTTAACTTTTTTCCAAATTATATTTCCTACTTTTGGTTCCAAACATCTCTCATTCTTTACCACAGAACTTTTAACAACATTTTTCATATACTCAGACAAATATATGATGGAAAAATTAGTTGTGTGCAGTGACAATAACAGCAGCTATGGTTTCTGCATTGATGCTAATCCAAGGAGAAATCATTTAGCCATATCAGCACTTCATTCCTCTTCCATGTCATGACCCACAAAACAAATGAATCAATTGTCATTAATTAAGCCGACCAACATCAAGTTAGTGTAACAACTTCCAAAAGGATAAAATAGATCTTTATTGAGCTCACAAAGATTTTGGCCAAAACATGCAAGTCAAAGGAAAGAAAAATCAAGCAGAAGAAAAGGCAAGACAAGTGTGAATGAAGCATGGAAAGTGTTATTCATGGAACATGAATAAATCAATTCCTTTCAATTAGTTCTCATTCTTCCGTTGGACTGTCTAGTGGCTCTTGTAAACTGTCTGATGCAATGGGATTTCTCTGTATATCATGTAAATCAAAACCAAGAGATTTGTCTTGCTTTGATAATTCCTAATCAGGTTTGTGGTCATTAAAAATTACATGAATGACTTCTTCTACTAAAGACGTTCTAGAATTGTAGATTCTATAAACCTTAAGACGTTTCAAAATATCCAAGTAAAATTCCTTTATATCTTTTGGAGTCAAACTTACCCAAACTTTCCTTGGTATTAAGGATAAAGCATTGAATGCCAACAAGCATGAGATTAATATATGTTGGACTTTTTGTTTTTCCACAACTTATAGAGAGTCTTTTTAATCAAGGGTTTAATGTACATTCTATTTGGTATCCTAGGAGTAGAAAAGTTATGGCTTATACCATAGTATTCGCAAAGATCTTGAAAGTTTCCAATTGACAGCTTGGGTCTGTTCTTCTAGGCTTCAAGGTGGGGGATCTTTCTTCAAAAGTTTGGATAGAAGATTAGTATATTTAGCTGCATGAGGAATAAAATCTCGAATATAAGTGAGAACCCAAGAAATTGTTGAATCTGTTTAACAATGAGAGATTCGTCTGGGAAGTTTAGTAATTCTCCAGCTATGAGGTTGAGGCTAGCATGTTCCTTGGAAGAAATGCATATCCAGAAATCTATTTTCGGTTGAGCCAAATGAATCTGTTTTTCTCAAAACATGAGGCCAAACTGGTTAACTAGCTCAAAGAATTGTTCTAGGACAGCGTTGTGCGATTTCATATTTTGGAAAATAGCAAGATATCATCTATGTATATGATTGCATGTTCTAAGAGAGGTTCAAACATTTGGTTCATTACTTTTTGAAACAAAGAGGAGGCTACTTTAAACCCAAAAGGAAGTACAGTCCACTGATACTGGGCATTGGGAATACAGAAGGCAGTGTTGCCCCTATCAGAGGGATGGATTCCTAATTGCTAAAGCCCAAGTTTTAAATCAAACTTTGGAAAAGTGTTGGATTCTTTGAGTAGAATTGGCAAGGAGACTGAGTATAGGAAATTTATCATCTTTGAGGAATTGATTTAAAGGTTTGTAGTCAATCACTAACCTCTTTTTCACCTAAAGTTTCTCTGATCTTTTCTCAACGTAAAAGTCCTAACATGCCCAGTTCAAGTGGGAAACTGAGTTATAAATAAGCCTCTTTAGTGTTTGGCAGGCAATTTTTAGATAATTGTTTTAACTACATTTTTCCCGTGTGAAAGTGATAGTGTTCCTTTTGGGAGATAGAGGAAATTTATATAGTTATAATTGTTGTGGTGCGAGTTGTGTCTTGATTAGGATTATCCAATAATAGGGATAATCCTGTTTCCTTCTTTGTTATTATTGTTAAACCTAATCTCTATAGCTAAATAATTCATCCAAAGTGTACACCAGGTATCTACACTGAGAAGTAGTATAAGCAGAGCAAGCACACATATCAGAAATCCACAGACATAATCAAGCAGGTTTCGTAGCATACCATTGTAAAGGTCCATGTTCGACCCGGATCATTGTATCGTGCAAGCAAACAACCAATCTGAGGTTTAAGACCATCTTTAATGATGTTGGAGCGTAGGATTTTCTCCTTTTCACAAACAACATCCTCTGTGGGTTTTCCACTAAACTTCATTACTGCGGCAATGCCTCCCTCATTCTTCCTCAAGCGAACTGTTTCTTGATTAGGACTTGGTAAACTGATCAAGATTAAACAGGAAGCACAAACCTATAAATTCAACTAAAGATATCACACTTTTTCTATGTTCATATATTATTTTGCACAAAACTGCATTTCTCTATTAAGCTATGACATGAATGTCTCAGCACAAAACTTGTTGACAAGAAAAACTCAGAAGACATACCTTTCTGTTTCTTTGTCTGATGGAAGAACTATTTGGATTGAAACTTTGGACAGGTCAGCATCATTGCTTTGAGTGAATACAGGGGTAGTCATTGGAATCTTCTGCATCGTGGAATTCTTTCCAAATATATATCTGTGTATGTATGTGGTTGATTAACCTAAGGCTGACTCTAAGAACAAACAAACGACAGCTTCACTTAATTTTTTAAATCTTACCCAGCAACATCATTAAAGCCTGTAGACCCAGATAGCTTGTCTCCATTTGTTTCGACTACTATGAATGGTTCATACTGTCTAACCTGTTTCATCATTAAAAATGAAAAATATAATGCATCAGATAACAATAGTAAAGATTCAATCTGGTACCCTTGTATTTAATCAGAAATTAATCATTTAAACAAATTGGCACGCTATTTTATCATGAATCAGACTAATACATTAGAAATGAAGATAGTAAATGAAACTATCAATGAAAAACAATTATACTGATGAATGACACGATTGACCTCATAATTTGCCGTCCTTTTCAATACTTGGTATTTTGGTGTTTCTAATTCCGGTGTCTTATAAATCCTCAACTGCAAACAAGACCTCCTAGTTAGAATAACTTCGGAAGACTTCGACTTTGTGAGAATGTAAGGTCCAAAACATACATAGATTGATTGTGAAACATGAGGGATACCTGTCTGATTACATCCAACAGACCTTCGAAAGAAAAATAGTCATTTTTCTGTATTGAATCCCAAAAGTCCTGGAAAATTAAGAAATAAGAAGGTCAATGGCAACATGAAATATTTGTTAATCTAAAAACTCATAATTTGATAGCATAGCATCACTACTAGATAATTGGAACGTGGAACTTGGAACTTACCACGTGGGTACAAAACTTGCCATTTTCTGGGTTAATGCCCATTACGGAAGTTCCAGTAAAGATGAGCTCCGGTTTCCAAGGAAGCAGAGCGAATTTCATAACCATGGTCCACCTAGTAGTTATCTCGTACGGTCCTGTCTATAGCAACTCCATCAGTCCAACAGAACAAATTCTACAATAAAGCGAAGAAGATAAGAGCAAGAGAAGTTAAAGTTGAAACCGACCGGTTTGACCCAGTGCAACTGAAACTGGGGATTGAATATTGTTTTGAGAAGGGCAATGTTGAAGAGGTAGCCGCTCAAAGTATCGTGTTTGGTGATTGGGTCTCGAAAGAAGACACGTTCGTCATAGGCCGTTTTATCGATACCTTGATCGTCGAAGAGGTGTGTGAGATCGTCATAGAGAAATCTCACGAGTTCTTGAATGTCGAACGTTTTGGGTGGGCTTTGCTCCGCTAAGCTCGACTGAATGACCCACTTGAAGCGGTTGCTGTTTTTCACACTGAGAGAAAGTTTTCGGGGCTTGGGAGGAGGTGGGAGGTGCCGCCGTAGGCTAACGGCGGTGCTTGGTGGGCTGGAACTGGCGCACGCCGTGGGGAACGGCCGTGAAGTTTGGTGGGAGAGGGTGGAAGTGGCCATTGGTATGGAATCTGAAGACAGTGAATCCTGGCCACACACCAAATATTTGGAGAAACATGAACCAACGTAGTCCACATGTGTACGTGAGTTTCAGAGTTGACACCACGAATTTTACAACTTTAATATTTGAATTGAGGGCATTATTATTTGGAAAATGAGAAAGGCAAAATAAAAGAAAACGAGAAAGAAGGAAGAAAGAAGAAAAAGGGTAAAACTAAGAGAAAAAGCGAAAGAAAGTTAATGCATAAACAATTCCTTTTCTTTTAAGAAGTTAGAATGTATTTTCAACATAAACTTAGTCCACTTAGGAAACAAATACAACTTGTCTCATTTTATTTTCCAAATTCTTGGAATATTAGTATTATATATAGATGTCTCCACGATCATGTTATGCTTTAGAAGGGAGGTTCAAGAGAGTTTGAAAACCTTTTAGATTTTTTTTTTTTTGAAGACAAATACGGGTAAATGATTTAGTGAAAACATATATTAGATGGAAAACAATTTTCGAAATATTCTTGTAAAGCTTTTCAAAGATATGGAAATATAATGTAAATGATAAAAGAAACAATGAAGATTTTGTTTCTTTTACCTTTTCACTCAAAGTTACATTCAGAAACAAAACAATGAAGACTTTGTTAAAATGTTAGATTATTTATTGGCTCTTATTTTATTTTTAAATTGCTCGAAACAAAGCAATAGGTAAATTTGTTTTAAAGTAAATTTTTTTTGCTTCTAAAAAATCTTTAAAGGGTGTTTTCATAAAGAAAACACCTAAAGGTTGTCTCAACAAATATTTTAGAGTTTTAAAGAGTTGAGATATTTTAAATATGATGTACATAAATATCATGAAAAATATGTTAATTGAAAAAAATGAAATAAATCATCGCTCGTGGTATACACATGCCAGTACCTAACATTTCTACATTTTAATAGATTTTGTATTTGATTTTGAATAATAAGTAATGATAAGCTTTTATCTTTATAATTATAGATAAGTTACTAAGGAATATTGTATATATGGGCCAAGTACGATCCTAAAATTTAGAGGTAGAGGATGTTTCGGCATAAGATAAAAGAACAAACACATATATCACTCTTGTAATACTTGTAATACGGATTTAGTTAGGTAAAAGGATGAATCAAGATTCATGGAGTGATTAAGGATAAATAAACACATTAAGCAAAACCCTAAAATGGCCTAATCCTGCATCACCTAGGTCCAACAACTAAGGTCCATTCAGGTAGTATAAATAACATTGTTCACGAGGTAAGTGATTGATCTCATTTATTGCAACCCCCTTATTTATTGCATTAACTAACTTGGACATCAGAGTGACTTTGCAAGCTCCTTGCCGTTGTGGTATCTACACTTTCATTGGAAAAGGACATCTTGGCAAGTGTGGTGAAGAAGACTAATGACTCATAGGATAGACAAAAGAGTGGACCAAGTGTGGACCTGAGATATCTCGACCTCAATAGAAAATTTATCCATTTTAGTACATTTGGTCCCCATAAGAACAAGTACTATTTTTATAAAATCTTATAAAATTAACGAGTGTTCCAGATGTGGTCGGCCGCCACTAATGAATATGGTTGGATGGTGGAGTTGACCCTTGGTATTCGAGTTGTGGCTTAGTGGAAAGAGATGAAAGAGAAAAAAAATGTAAAAATAAAAAAATAAATAACCAGTTTTTTTTTCTTTTAAATTACATGTGACACTCCATGTGTCGGTCACATGTGTAGACTTTTCAATCTAATCAATATCACTATTAGATGCTCAAGCAAAGATTTAAAGTTGTTCAATGAGAATGGTGTATTCCATGCATCACAAAGTATAGAATTGAATTTTATATAATTTTTTCAAGAAAAACGAATTCCAATTTCACAATTAAATTTAGAAACTCAAGACATACTTAACTCTTCCAAAATATATTTAAGGATGTATTCTTTTGGGTGAATGAGCTATTCATAAAAAATGAGAAGCGATGATTAGTGAGTGAGTAACATGTTCTTTCTAAGGAGATACAAGGTGATGAGAGGAGATGGTTAGAGGGATTCACCGAAAATTCAATCCCATTACCCAGAGTGAGACTAGAGGGTGACACTGCCGAATTTATCAAATTACCCCTTCACTTATACTTATCCTCCTTATTATGAAAAGAACAACATAATAAAAATTAGTAACACAAATAATAATTTATTATGGTTATAATAAAAATTTATTACTTCTAAAATTACTATTAAAAAGAAAAAAGTCTCCATGTAAATAAATTATTTTCCACCTTATATATTAAATTTATTTTCATACAAAATATATTGTATTATTCATTTTTTTTATAAATAATTTTTCTATATTTTCAATCATTCAATAAAAATTATAAAAATAATTCTAAATCACTTATATATAATTTTATTTATAAATTTCAGTCCCTAAACTTTGACCCAAATTGAAATTCATTCATGTTTGAAACTTTGATATATTTTAGTCTCTAAACTTTAAAAAAATAATGAATATAGTATTTTTAACTTAATTACGTGAACTTTTTTTTACGTGTCGAACGCGTTTCATGTTAGTATTGAAATTGTTTACACCGTTTGACACATCTTCAATTCAATATCTGTTGTAAAATGTATTCGACACCTAAAAAAATATAATTAGGTTAAAATAATTATATTCATTCATTTTAAAATTTAAAAATAAAAAATATGTCAAAGTTTTAAATATAAAAAATTTATAATTTTGAATCAAAATTTAAAGATTAAAAATGTTTGAAAATAAGGTTAAAAAGAGTTGAATTTGGATTAAATCGTAAAGAAATTGGAGCTAAAGTTTAGCAATTAATTAATGGTATTGTCGTGAGAAGAAGAGGCAAGGTGAGATTGAGTAGGATTGGTATGTGTTGACTAGGCAGCATGAGTGACCCCACCACTATATCACAGTGCACGCGTGGTGTGCTCATCACCACTACCATTGGTTCATATTCCTTCTCTTTTTCATCTTCAACCAATCACTTATTCTTAATTCAATAATTCCATATTACAAAACTAACCCACACTCCCTAAAACCAATTTAAAGTTCTCACCACCTCACCCATCACTTCAACACATCACACTGCTACATTCAACGCCGCCCATGACGTACCCTTCACTTTGGAATCCTTGTTGGACTCTTGTCCCATGTGGCTCTCTGTAGAATAAGAAAAAACACCTTTAAATCATAAACCTTTTACTTTCTTTAGCTACAGTTACTTCCTGTATCTATAATATATATTTATGTTACCTTCATCTTTTTATCCTTGGAAATTACTGTCATCTCAGCCAACTTGAGTGTTTCTGATGTGGTCTTCTGTGTCGCCACCCTTTGTCTTTTAAGGTGAGTTTATCTTTCGCTTTGTCATTTTAACGTTTTTAATTTGCTGAGGTACATTTCATAGTGATTCATTTCTAATATTTTCAGATAGGTCAATCCAAAATCACAATGGACATCAACCAATGTGCAGACTTTTGGATTCAGTCTTACTGTCAAGGTTGTATAATCCATAAGTTTATTCTATGTCATGTAACCTTTGCAAAAAGTTGTTTAGATTGTGAGATCAATAAGTCTTTTTCATCAGATTAAAAGTTTAGAAAACATTTTTAGATTTTACAATGTGTAATTTTGGATTTGTGTCTGTATTTTAGATTGCATAATTTGAAATAAAACTTTTAATTTGCGAAAGATTTTTATATTATGCAATTTAAATTATAGGAAATGTATTTTAGATTGTGTAATTTGAAATATGTTTTTTATCTTATATATTGTATTGTTTATTTAATTTGGAAACTTATAATTAGGACAAGTGGTAATCCATCTAAATCCAATGAAGAGTGGTGCATGAAGAAGAATTTCTTGAGAGACTTGTAATACATATTTACTGGAGAGAGATAACACTAATGAGATATGTGTTAAATCCTGACACCAAGATGAACATTCAACTTTGATATCACTAATGAACATCTTTCAAGGGAGATTTATTGGAAGGAAAGACATAATACAATGAGACAACTCAACCAACATAAGAAATTTGACATCACCTTCAATCCAAAACCTTTTAAGACAATGAGTCTATGGGTCTTCTTTTTCTTTATATGATGTTCAACTTTCTCATCTCTACCTAATGTGAGACTTAGACTCACACTTAAATTCTCAACAGATAAAAAACTAAATTTATTAAATTATTATGATTATTGTGTATTAAGAAATGAATTTCTTTGTACTATGATTTTAAATATTATTTGTGTGGGATTGGAATGAGTTAAAGTTGGTGTCATACAAGCAAAAATTAAACAAAATTTTAGGTTTTACAATAGTGCATCAAGGTTGGGGTGCAAAATGTTAGCTACTACAACAATAGTTTTGAGATGAAGAAGAACAAAGTTACTTGTCATAGATAGACCAACAACTTCCATATGCTAGTTGGTGATATCACTATCACATCAGAGGATATGTCTACACTCTTCCACATTCTTATAATGGAACATTTCTAGACATTTGTCACTCTGGATGCAACAACTAGGCTTAGAGAATAATGGTGTCTCGACAAAGACCAAACAATGCCATTGTAAACACATGAGCCTAAGTTGACTACAAACAACTCTTTGACAAACATACCAATTTGTCACTAGTATAATAAATGGGCAAAAGTCCAAGTATCAAATTCACAAATATTTGCTTTATAATTATTTATTATAAGAAAATTAGTGATATTGTTTTTTTAAAAAAAAGAGAGAAAAGATAAAGACAACATTTTATATAATAAAAGAAAAAAGATAAAGGTAACAAATTTATCTTGTGTTTGGGAAAGATTTCAACAATTTTGAGAAATTAAAATACATCATATTTGAATTACTTGTAATTGAATCCTCTTTCTTTTCTAGATGTATTTATTTGGATAGAGTAATTGAAACATCTTGCATTTCAATTATCACAATCATAATGTAATTGAATTTCTCTCTAAGATAAAATATCTTGTTTTAAAATATAAAAATTTAAAATTAAAATTTACAAAAAATAATATTAGTCAAATTTTAACTTTCAAATAATATTCTATAATCGAATTTTTAATATATGTTTGTATAACCAAAAAATAATTGGTAGTTAATTTCAAAATATATTATTTTAGTTATTAAAAGAATTTTTAAAAACTCCAAAATTTTAATTTTCTTTTAATTTTTTCGTCAAATAATACTCATCATATCTAAAAACAATCACAAAAAACAAATTTTGCTCTTAAACTATTTCATTTAAACAAACAATTACATATTTTGAATAAGATAACAAAGAATAATCAAAATGACTTGAAATAAAAATAGTAATAAAGAAAAAAAAATGTAGTGTGATAAAAGGGTTCAAGATTGATTTCATCATTCTTCCTCATAATTTCTTACTTTTCGATCCATGTCATGGGTTATGTTTTATATGTTATGGTTATGGTCATTGAGAGATTGTGATTATATATATATATATATATATATATATATATATATATATATATATATATATATATATAAGATATTTGATACTATTTTTATTCCAAAACCTTAAGATAATGGTGTTATGGGTCTTTATTCTTATATAATGTTTAACTTTGTTTTTTCTATCCAATGTGAAACTTTTGACTCACATTTGAACTTTTCCCAACACCATGGTCAATTACACAGTTAATTCAATGATTAATGAATTTGATTTAAACACATTTCTTAGGTGAGAAAATACTCAGATTAGTTGAGGGAGAACTTAATTCCTTGTTGAACTTTATTATAAGTAACAAACATCAAAATTAAGGACTTACAACTTACTTTAGTTTCTACTCCCGCTCCCAATTGTAGGTTGTACCACAACTTATATATATTTTTAAAGGGATTTTTCAACCATAATTAAAATTATGAAATTATCATTTCGTTAACTAGGTCAAATAAGCATTGAGAATATAGTAAAAACAACTAAATAAGTGAATAATGTTGGAAGATAAATTGCACAAATTGGGGTAGCTACATCTATCTCTAATATCAGAGTGTTTAATATCATGGTTTCATACTAACACACAAAGACGAAAATGAAACTAAAGACTATGAGCTTGGAGAACATAAATATTATTGTTTCGGTATAGGAAATAAGCATCTATCTAAAACACTCGCTTAACCTTCTTTTTGTCTGTTGTCACTTGATTCCTCTTTTCTCCTCTTGCTTGGTGTTCTTTCTTTCTCTTGTTCGGTTATCCAGATGATCGAGGTCACTGTCGATTAGGCTCTGATGCTTAAGTGAGTTCAAGTCCGTTTGGGATAAGCAATTAATGCTATAATAAATGCGGAGTAAAAGTCTTTACCAACTTACCTTGGGTTTCTATTTATAGTTTTTTATATGGGTTCGTGATTAAGGTTTCCTTAATTAAGGCCCAATTGTTTTTTAAACATGATTACTGACATGTTTTACTTTAACTACAAATCTTATCTTTTGGATCCGTCCGATTGACGTTGTCGAACGTGCATGCTCCAACCGGTCGTGTCCTTGCGTCCAAATAGTTGGATTAGAATGACAAGTCATGGTCGGTGTCGTTGACGTTCACATTAAGAAGAATTTCAATGTGATTTTCAATTACTTATTGCCAAAGTCGTCTGGCCGTTGCAGATGGCCTTCGGCCGCTTATCCTTGGGGTCATTTGGTTGTTGAGCTCTTAATATCACTCCGAAGAAATTGTCACATCAACGAGTCACGACTTAGATTATCTGCCTATAACAAGCGACCTTCGATCGCTTATCCTTGGGTCGTCCGGTTAGGGATGTTGATGGGCCCTACAGTACAATTATGATATATGTGTCGTAGTATTTAGGGGTCTTAGAGCTTAGGCTAAACAGTAGAGTCGATTGTGAGAATAGAGTACACATATCTCTAATTTTTACAAGTTTGAGAGTAAAAGCTATCTACCTCTCACTTATACAAGAGTCTTTCGCTTAGGATGCTCAAGAAAACAACATCCACTCAAGCAAGAAAATGTGTCACTTAAGTGAGAATCTTGAATTCCATTTTGGACCAAAATCTTCTATTTTTTTGAAAGAAAAAAAAAGCAAACACCAAAGAAAAGATAAAATTGTAAGAAAAATGTACAAAACATGAATTTAAGTTAAAATCTAATAAAATGACATCATAAAATAACAATAAGTATAAATATATTAATATGTTGACCTAATCAGTAGTTGGATATATATGGACTCTTGTGTGTTATTGACCAATTTCTTTAAATAAGTCAAATCTTTAGAGAGGTTTTGAGTCTTCACCAATTTCCAACATCGCAACCATTGAATGGTAACCACAATGATAGTCAACATTCACATCAATAACATTATGTATTTATGAGTTAGCATGAATTGCAAAGGAACTTCTTTAGTGTCCATGGTAACCTTAGTTTTTCTTCTCCTTGCATAGAATGAATGTAACCCACATGCTAAAAATATGAGTTCACCCTTTGTTGACTTCTACAAATCTATTAGTTTGAGTTTTTTGTGAACATTTAGTTTTAACCTTATCTACTAGTGCACACAATAGTATCATATATAGTTATGCAATTTCACCGAACTTGTTTTTAATGGTGACTATTAATAGTGTCACTTTTAAGTCATAAATCTCTTACCTTGAGATTTTAGGTTGATAATGATGTTAATTTCTTATGTGAGTTGGACTTAAATCACATTTATACAATCACTCCATAATAAATACTCCATCTAAAAAAGACATACCAAAACAATAAAAGCATGCAATATAATTTAAAATCCAAATCCAACAATTATCATTTTAAAATCCATAATTAATTATAGTGAATAAAGTTATTTTTCTATTTCATATTGCTTGATCCAAAAGACTTGTGAATAGTCCAAGAAATAATTCACAAATTAATAACACCTCATGCTTGAATCCATTATAAAAAACGAAATGCTTACCTTACCTAAAGTAACTAGCTAACTTCAACCTTTATAAAACTTTTATTCCAATAATGTTCTTTGTCAAATACAATGCTCAAAGTAAGAACAAGATACCAATGAGGAATACCAAAGTTGAAGAAATTGTAAATTAGAATAAAAGAAAAGGGTGTTTTTTTCAAAAATAAAAATAAAAATTGGGTGTACAAATACAAGAAAATATGAAAGTATAAAAAGAAAAATAGTAAAAAGATATGCTAACAATAGATACAAGAACCCATTTATTATCGAAATAGATGAAAAAAAATTATATTTAACTTCCCTTTAGTAATTAACACTCGTATATACACAATTTATATTCTACCATTACTCGTAATTTTTTTTTTTAATATTTAATTCCAGTTTTAACAGCAGTAACTTTTTCTTCTTACTGATTTTTATTTATATATTTATTTTAGAGTTAAGTGATGAAATAAGATTAATAAAAGGGAAAATATTAACAATAAAGTATTATTTAGTTTTAATTATATAAACTTATATAAATATTATCTTTTTGTAAATAGATTAATTTCATTTAAATATAAATTTTACTGTCCGTATATTTAAATTTTCATTTAAAATTTTGAAAAATATTAAAAAGTATTAGCACGAGTGTGTATAATATAGCATGTGCAAAAGAATGTAGGGGTAACTTTTTGAATAGATAAGAAGGGAAAGAAAGGAGTAAATTTTGGTTAAGGAGAGGAATAGGGTGTTGAAAAATTGATTAAGTGGAAGAAAAGGTCCTTGTCCTACAAATAAAAAAAGCTTCATCATCAAACACATCCCCGTCAAAACCCAACCACACTGAGACAACGACTCTGTGATATAAGAGCTTCATCCATGAATCCGACAACAACCACACCCACCTGAAATCCAACACACTCCACTGTGTTTACATGGACGATCACCGAAACCCAGCTCCAAAAAACGCCATTGGCCTCTGTCTTCTCCCACAAGAACTCATCCAAAACATCTTCCTCTCACTGGTGCTACCAGAAATCGTTCGCTTAAAGCTCGTCAACAAATCCTTCTCCCGAATCATCTCCGACCACACCTTCGTTCGCCAGTGCAACACTCTATCCACTTCCACCACCTGGCTCTTCGTCTACAAAAAGCGCTGGCTCCGTGACGCCGTCCTCCACGCCTTCACCGATCGGAGCTCCGATCGCTGGTTCCGGATCCCCATCGCCGACCTTCTCAAACCGGTTCAGTTCCACGGGGAGGACCTCTACTTCCTCGCCGCCTCCAACAACGTCTTCCTCTTCGCCTCCAACACCGTTCGCGAGGTCGTCGCTGTTAATTTAGTCTCCGTGACGGTCAAAAAGATCCCCCCTTCCCCGTTGGGGCCACGTGGCACCTCCTCGTGGAGACGATCCGGTATGAAGCTCGTAACCGAACCGTCCGGGTCGGGTCACTTTCGTTTCATGTTCGCGGAGTTCGTCGGGAACCACCCCGTTTTGTTCGTGTACGACTCCCGGACTGACACGTGGAAGTCAACGGAGGCAGTGGAGAGTGGCGCGAGCGAGTTTTCGCCACGTGGCGGGGGCCACGTTTTTCTGAACGTGGTTCACGGGCCGAGAGAGAGCGTCCTGGTTGCGTCGACACCGGAGTGCGATGCGGCCGTGGTTCTACGGCCGAGATTTAACTACCCGAGGGGTGTGGGCGGTAATTTGACGGTTGGATTCAGCTGGGGGAACGTGATTGACCGGTTGCACGTGTACGGTGATGGGTATATGATGATCGTGAAATCGGAGGGTGCGAGGGTAACCGGAGAGGGTGGGGTGAATAGGAGCGTGAGGGTTTTGAAGGGTGTGGAACTGTGGGGTCTTAGCTTTGACGGAAGAAAGTGGGAGTTTGTGTCGACGGTTGGTGGTGTGCTTGAGAAGCCTTATGCGGCGATGATGGGGTGCTTGGAGGAGAAAAATGGCGTCGTGACGGCGGCGTTGGTCTCTAATTGCGACGGAGTTTGGGATATGACGTGGCTCTGTTTTGATACGAAGTGGAAGCAGTGGACATGGATGCCACTCCCTGATTGCAAAATGAAGGGTTGGAACATGGCTGGAATAAGCTTCTCTTCTGGACTTACCTTGCCATGAACAATCATCTTATGTTACATTACATCTCCATTTAAGACCTTAATCATTGCTCTTCCTGGTTTCTATGTGGACTTCTTTTGGATTGTGTTTTTTCCCTGGTGTCGTACCAGGCATGTTAAATGCTCTGCCAACTCAATTCGGAAAGATGACATGGCTAGTGTTAATAACGGAATTTGAGTTATGGTTTATTTTGGATTTTGATGTATCCTTAAAACACATTTAAGTGATTTGAGAGAGAAAGATTAATATGAATTATTCTTGAGTTTTTAAGACATTGGGAGGGCTTTTTAAATATATCCCACATTAAGATGGAGGACTAATTAAAATTTTAATTTTTCTCTAAATAGCACCTTTATATTTATGTAAAAAATTTAAATGTTGAGTGAAAAATCTTAATAGGAGCAAGTTATAAAAATAAATATTCAGAAATTTTTGGAATGAAAATAATATTAATTTTTTATATATGAGTTGACTTTTGATTTGAGATTGGTTTTATTGGATTGATTAATGATTTAGACATTAACAAATATAAATCTCTCAAATTATATATCAAATTTACTATTGATTCTTATTGATAAATTCACTCTAAAAATTTCGTAGCAATCAGGATATGTTCACTTTTGATGATTGATTTGAGAAGGAGGGAGAAGATGAATTTGAATATATTAGATGGTGAAATTTGTGTTGTTATTTTGAAAAAATTTAGGGATGAAAGTGAGTAGATTTAGAAATAAAGTATGTGAAAGTTTGTGAGTAATTTGATTGATACAATAGATTAAAAATTAAGTTTAATTGAAAAAAAAAACAAGATTATCAAAATTGCCCTTGATGTTGTAAATAACCGAAATTATATTTAGATGAGTTAGATTTATTTTATAAAAAATATTAAAATGAATAAATTTTAAAAAAATTACAATATATTTACATATTGATTTTTTTATAAACAATTTAATAATTTGGAATATTAATCATTGTTGTGAGCATAATTTTAAAAGCCATATTTTTACATCTTACATTGATAATTGAAAAACATGCATGTGAGTAAGGATAATGGTGTAATCACTAGTGCAGGGAAGGGAAATGACAGCGGTTATTTCCAGCTTTTGGCTTCGGGTCCGCAACCGCTGCATATACGACCGAGGTAAAAAACTAGTATTTTATGCCTCGGTTACAACCCGAGGCATATTTAATTTTTACTGCCTCGGTTCTCGCAGAACCGAGGCCTAATGAGCATCAGAAATTCAAAAAAAAAACACGCAGCGGCACCGGAAGAACCTCCTGTTACACACTGAAACCTTCCACCGTCTGCGGCCATGGCTGCGCTGTCCTCCGCCTTTGCTTCCGCCGCCAAACCCTTCTCGTCGAAGTTTCACACACACTCTGTTCCCTTCCCCGTCTTCGTGTTTCCTCCAACGACGCTCACTTCAGCTCGAGCTCCGAGGAGAGCCAACAGCCACAACCGAGTTTCGCAGAGTTCATCACTTCAGAGAGAGTCAAAGTGGTGTCCACGCTGGCCCTCGCCTTCGCCCTCTGCAACGCCGATCGCGTCGTCATGTCTGTGGCCATCGGAGGCGTGTTTGCGCGAACGGGATTTTCGTAGGTCGTCGCGGTTGAAGAGATCGGAAAGGGAGCTGCGGGGACGGACCTCACAGGAGCGACGGTGGGGATCGACAACAGCGGCGACGAAGGTGAAGGCTGGCCGGAGATGGTGAAGCTCGCAGAGAAATCGGAGAAGATGTCGCTGCACAATGAAGGAATTGGGGTTTTTTAACCCTACGAAGGGATACTGCCTCGGTTATTCGAAACCGAGGCATATTATACACTTACTGCCTCGGGTAGGCGCTGAACCGAGGCATATATTACCACTACTGCCTCG
>Ga0214545_1005957_pt1 | contig 21611 bp, 8 predicted proteins | sample CNSS4metaG_FD_160064 | JGI IMG/M metagenome (GOLD analysis project Ga0214545, IMG submission 160064) | Root nodule microbial communities from cowpea collected in UCLA plant growth center, Los Angeles, California, USA - CNSS4 | ecosystem: Host-associated > Plants > Roots > Nodule | place: USA...
TATATATATATATATATATATATATATATATATATATATATATATATATATATATATATATATATATATATATATATATATATATATATATATATATATATGTATATATACATATGTATACATATGTATATATACATATATATATATATATATATGTATATATTTAACTTGAAGATGTTTTCTAGAATAAAATCCCTTTATATTTAGCATCCAACTATATAAAGAAGGATGTTTTGCACAAGCGATGATAGCTACATAACATGGATATTTTTGAACAAGCTATGATAGTTGTGTAAACATTTTAAGGATTTAATAATTAATTTCTGGAGCACATGCACCATCTTTGAATCCATAGACTTCATCGTTTTCCTTCCCATGTATATATGTATGGAGGAGCATACCATGCTCTAGCCATTAATGGAAGCTTCCCATGGAGAGGCTAGGAATCCTGGCTTCATCTTTTTTCTTGGGGTTTGGAAGTACAACTACTGCCAGTATAGCACTTATGGCGGCCGCCACCGCACCCAACACGAACGCCGGCAAGTTGCCACCACCAAACCAAGCATCCCATGGTCCACTAATTGCAGATACAATCATCTGTTCAAACCAAATATATAAGTAGTCTTCATTGAAATTCGTTGGTCCACAAAGGAAGTTGTATATGTTATATTCAAGAATTCTTGATATAGTTATGACAAAACATAATTAGATGTCAACATATTAAGTAAATGTATTCTAACCTGAGGAACCACAATTGCAACATTGAGAAGACCCAGAGATAATCCTAAAAATTTTGAAGCAAACAAAAGGGTTATACATTTTTATTTAGGCTTAAACATTTACTCACCTTAAAAAAACTTTAAAGCTTAATGAAAAAATTAATTAAGAAAATGGTAACTATGTATATGTATATATACCTTGTCCTGCTCCTGAGTTGCTAGAATAGATAGAGGCTAGAGCAAAGGGAACACTATACGTAACCTGATACAGAAATGTATTAGTTTACATCGACGATTGTAATTTGAAGCGATAATTAAAGATGTTATTCAGATTTTTTTGAAAATTCTTCTATCTTGTATCTAAACAAGTGATGATAGATGAAATCCCTAATAAATTGTTTCATAAATGGTGAGAAAAGATAGAAAGATTACCGCCAAAGGAATACCAAGGACGCAGAAGAAGGCTAAGGCACCAACTTTCACATCCATTGAAGGGTTTCCAATGAGGGCAGGGTTAAGGGCGCGTTGATGCTGAGCGATTTTTGCAATGCGCACAGTCATTGCCATGCACACTGCGAGAATAACATTAACAATTGCCCACAACCACTTCACTCCCCCAACCAAGCGACCCAAAGGTTCTACACCCAAGGACGCCACAGCCAACACCACTGAATTCAACATGAGTCCCAAAGAACCAGCATGCACACCAGCATTATACGCCTTTTCTCCCACTTCACCGCCGTACACCTCACGACCCATCCAGTCAGTGTCGAACAACACATACGGGAACCACGCAATCCAGGTAACCGCTGTCACTAGCATCAGCATCCACATTGGCTTTTTCAATCCCTTGAATGCAATGCACAACTCTCCGCAGAAGCATGAAAAGTGTGAGTTCTCTGCCTCCTCAGCATTCGTCTCCTCATATGGCGGTGTGAACTGCGGATCATTCACGCAAGCAAGAACGATGATGCATAATGCAAGGAGAAGAATAATGGAGAAGAAAAAGCAACTCTTTAAGTTTGCGCAGAAGACGTTGCATGCCTCAGTTTCTGTGAAAGGGAAGATCTTGTGGAGATTGTCATAGGATCCTGCGGCATAGCCCAGGACGTTTCCGACAGCCATGAAAAAAGAGAAGAGCGCGTTTGCAATTCTCGTCTTCTGTTGATCACCGGCAGCCAGGTCTCCGAGGAAGGCGCGACATGGACCTTGGAGCATGTTGTTTGCAACATCTAAGATCCAGAAGCCAATGACGAAAATGGCGACGGCGCGTGGACGGGTTTTCTGGGTGATGTCATCGCCGGCTAAGTGTCCTATGTCGGCGGCGTAGCCAATAAGGATAATGGCGACGGCAACGGCAAGTGCACCGGCGAGGATAAAGGGACGACGACGACCGAAAGGAGACTTACAATGATCACTACTATATCCTACAATGGGTTGAACTAGGAGGCCAGAGATAGGACCACAAAGCCAGATGAAGGAAGCCCAAGCGTGAGGAACACCTAGGGTTTGTACATACGGTGTTAGAAGGGAGAGTTGTAGGGCCCATCCGAATTGGATACCGGCGGCGATGGATGACACCGCCACAATTTTTCGGAGGGGACTAGGTTTCTTTTTTGGTTGCTCCTCCATTATTAATTGGGAGGCCTAGAAACCAATGAGAGACGCGAAATGTGCTTTCGGTGTCTCTCCCTGGTGTCCTCTGGAGAAAGAATGGTGCATGTGCTCAATTTGAAACTGAGACATCGAGAGGTTTATATAGAAGAATTAAGGGAGTAATGGTTTTAGGTCTACCACGAATGTAGGAGAAACTCACGGTGATTAGTAGTGATTGAGACCATACATATTATCCATTTCAGAAAGCTAGTTGGTAATGAGTGGCAATGTTTATGTCATTTCTTATGTCTGGTTTTTTATTTCTAGTATTATTTTTAGTTATAATTGAGATATGATCTGAATGATTCTTTTGACTAAATAACAATGATAAGTTAAATAATATAATATTAATATATGTTGTTATATTATTTAAATAAAAGTTTTTGGTGAAAGTTAATTTGATATATGAGATGAAAATATTTAACTTTTAAATTTTATGTTTTATATGTAAAGATAAACTCAATTGTAACAATATAGTAAATGATGTAAGGTGTGGGACTTGTATTATTGAACTAGTGTTTTATTTTCTATATTTGAATTTTATTGGCAGTAATCATAAAGAGAAAAACTAAGGAAATTTTAATTTTGTTTGTTATGTTTTTTTTACATATAAAATATGTATGGAATCCTTGAATTTGGCGCATAATTGAAATTCTATTTCTATTTTAAATTTTTATACATTTTAGTTTTCAAACATCGAAAATATTTTTTATCCAACAAAGTGTTAAATTGTATTCCAAATCGATCTTTTAAGTTACTAACATGTAAAAAAATATAAACAACTCAATATTATGAAATGTCATCTTGACATGTTAAAAAACTTTAACTATATTAAGTTACGATATCTATTCATTTTTAAAGTTCACATATAAAACTCTACCATAATTTATAACTTGTACAAATTTCAATTTCGAAAAAAATTTTAAAAATTAAAAACATATATAACTCAATAAAATGACTAATTTTATAATAAGTATTTAATGATTATCGATATGCCTTGAACAAAAGTTAAATGATAATCATAAGTAACTACTACTCCCGTATAATTCTGTAAAGATATATAGTGAGTGAATTTTAATTTAGTAATTGTAAATATTCATTTTGTTTTTTATCGTTCTAACAATTAAGAGTTTTGAGACCTAATATTATACTGTACTGATTAATTAAATGTGTGTTAAAAAAAAAAACATGAAATGATATTTTCAAAGTAATTGTTTATCACTGTACTGATATCACTACAAGAAAATCTTTGAATAATGATCAATTTTAATGACAAAATAATTAGTCATTATAGTAACAAATTTAGGTATCAATTTATAAATTGAAAATTGTTATTAACCAAAGTAATTTCAAATTGGTTTCTAAATTGATAATTAAAATATAGTGTCCATTATAAATTAGTTTTTAAATTGGTCACTAACATTAGATATCAAGATTTTGGCTACCAAAATAATTAATATCTAAATTGATTTAATTAGGAAATTAGTTTCTAAAATGGTTTCTAAACATATTTGTAATCATTACTAAAATTGGTCGACATTTAAGAGTTTTCTTATAATACATAATATGTATTATTATTTTAAAATTTTCAAAAATATGTAAAATGAACATGATTGATTTATCTCAAAATAAATATTCCGAATAAAAGCTATGATTTATAATTTGGGATGAATAAAAACTAGACAATAATATTTTTAAGGATTAAACTAAAACTCATTTGAAAACGATTAAAAAAAGTGATTTGAAATTTTTATTGGATAAAAAGAAATAAACAAACGAAAATAATATTTTAACTTTTCTTGACTATTTTTTTACATTGCTTATGTATCACAGTGCTTTCAACTTTTAATTTCTTTTTTTGTTTTTCTTTGTGTTGCTTACATGTGTGGTATTAGGCGGAAAGTTTTCATCTTTGGCAAAGAAAACATTTTGAAAGGGGAAGAAAAGCATAGCATCTCGTCTTCATCTTTCCATCATTCGCGTGTTTTTGAGTGTGATGTTGCGTTTATCCACCTCCTGCAACCCTTGAAGCTTCATCCATTTGAAGTTTGTTCGTGTACTATCTTCGTCCTTTTCGTGTGGTGTGGTTGGTTCACTTTTAACCACCAAATTAAATACAATTGAAGATGTTATTCAAATGATGAGATGTATCATAGAGAGTGATGTGGATGATGTAGAGAATGTATCTCGGTTGTATATATTTTTTTGTTTTGTCATATAATATTTTTCTAGAAATTCAAAAAGTTTTTATAATATTTCTTGTAGTGTTTTAGACAATATAAAAAGTTTGTCAAAGTACAATTGGGTCAAAATTGTTCACAATTCACGCAAATACCTTGCATCAAACTATGTTAGTGCACTACAAGAAAAACGAATATTACCAACGGTCAAAATTCGTCAGTAATGTTTAAAATCCATCATTAAACCAAAATTACCAATGAATTATCGGTGGTTAAACATTCGTCGGTATAACTCTTGTCGTTAAATTTTACCAATAGAAATTGGGTTCCATCGTTAATTATCGACGAAATATCAATCGATATAATCCATCGGTAATTACCGACCAAATATTCCATCTGTAATTACCGACCGAAAATTCGTCGACAAATAGCGCACATTGGTTCATCTTCTTCCTCCTCCCTCTTTATTCTTTTTCCTTTTAGAGTTCATCTTTCAATTTTTATTTCTTCCAAAACCTCCTCCACTCCACCTTGATAAATCTGTCACTGTTGTTGTTTCTCGTTCCTCCTCTTCCTTTTCCTTCCCCATTTCATTTTTCGCACTCTTTCTTCTTTCTTCCTTCTTTTCTCTTTCTCCTTAAGAACCCCCAGTAGGCCACCAACGTGTCACTATTGCACCACCGTCACACAACCACCGCATTGTCACCGTGCCATTGCCTCATCATCGTTGCGCCTTCAACATCTCCTCCTTATCCTCCTTCTTTTCCAATTCTTTTTCCTCTTCTTTTTCTTCTTCTTCTCTTATTTTTCTTCACTTCTATTTCAGACATAACCTCTTAAGTTGAGTTTTGGACAATAAATTTTTCGCACCTTTTACTGGTGGATTGATTTGTCGGCAAAAACAATTTTAAATTATCGATGAATTTTATTAACGAATTTTAAGTTATGTAAGTACCAACGAATTTTACTAATAGACATTTTTATCGATATGTCAACGATAAATTTTATCGACAATTTTTTTCATTGATAACTGAAATCTGTATTATTGATGGATTTTTTCGTCGGTAATTACAATATCAAAATCCATTGGTAATTCCAATATTTTTTGTAGTGGTGCCTCTGTTTATCATCATTTGGGCGCGAAATGTCTTACATAGGTCACTAGGTCTTGCATCCCTATGAACATTCTATCTAGGGAATAATGTCATGCACCGGAATAATGACATCAATCACCTCATCTGAAAACAGATTGAAATCCTAGTTTGCCTTCTTAATTCCCCTGGGCTCTAATGGCGGCCTCTACCCTTTGCTATATGGTTATCGCACGTTACTGTAGTTCCTCCATCTCTTGAATCACCTAAGTCAGTTGCCCATTTTCCCTATTGTGCCTCAACTTGCTCTTCCTGGTCTAAGTGTAAGCTCTTCTTAATAGCATAGGGAATCGTTCTACCGGACCCCTTGGTAGGCGTCAAAATATCCCTACTAGTAATCTAGGCCATGGATCTTTACTATGTGTGTGCTAGATAATTTGCCAAATATATCTATCTCCATGTATTTGACGTCTCACATCATTCATAATCTGAGGTTTTCCTTAACGAGCCCCCTCCGTGGTGGAGTTCAAGCTTGATGTTAACCCTGGCGCTTACCAAGATTTATACCCTTCCTTATGATCTTGATAGGGTTCTTCTTACTTCGACCCTTAGGAGACTTGGAGTTCGACCTTCAGAAGACATACAAATCATCAGCCCGCGAGGCCTAAGCTTGAACTTATGCCAAGTGTAAGGCCTAGTGATAACATGATCTCGTCGTATATCCTAAGATTGACACCTCAACCTATGATAGATTAATAGATCGACCTACAAGAGACGTACAAATCACTAATCTCCAAGTGTACGGCCTGATGATAAGATGATCTCGTTGTATATCCCAATATTGACACCTCGACCTATGATATATCCACAGATCGCTCTTAGGAGACATACAAATTAGTTATAAAGTAATATCTATTGTAATAAATCTTTAATATTTACATGATTATCATTAAAATAATTTTGTAAATTATAGTTAACATAATAATTTTTTAATTAATGATGTCTAGTGACCTTTGAGAGAGGAATCAGTGCATATACTTTAGTTGACTTCTGTGACATTGAGAATTTTATAAAGAATAACAACTAAGGGATTAACCTAGTTATGAATGACTCTGGGTCTAATCACTCTAGTTATGAACCTCATCACCTCTCGCTAACTTAATCGCACTTTGCCTTCTTTTCCTCTCCCACAACAACTTCTATGGCCCTTTGTCACTCTCACCTTTATCGCCTTGATCTCTCGCACAGTAGTCCTCCAGTGAAATTGAATCTTAGAAAAGAAAAAAAAAATACTAATTTCACATTCCAAATAATATTAACACTAATGTAACATAAAAACAACAAATATTTTAAATAAAAAGAAGACTAAATTGAGCATATTAAATAAATTAATTACATAAAATAAACTTCATTGATATTACGACTAAAAATTATCATCTTAATAGAGAGAAAGGAGTGAAGTGACACATAAGATTAATATCCTACAGGAGGGTTCTTCCACGCTTATAGAACTACTAGGCCCTTGAAGATTTGTTTTGCTTGTTATAGTTTATTTAGACTAAACCAAAGGAATTTGTAGAACATAGGAGTAAAGTGAAGATATTAAATAGAATATTTTCTACTAGTCTAAGTTTATCTCTTATATCCAAAATGTTTTTTTTTTTTGTTTTGTTCTATTTTTTATGCTTAAACCCTTGTAATTTCAAGTTCCTGCACTTTGGATTTTGATGTTACAATTATTTTTGTTCCGGTCAAAGAAAGGTGTAAAATAACCTTCAATCAAAAACAAAAAGAATGAAGTATTTTAATCTTAGCTAATGACTCACTTAGGCCAAAATAAATTCATCCCTTGACCATGGGAGTAACATTCTTATTTATAGGCTTTAAAATTGGTTACAATTGTTACAGATATACATAATCAGATATCTACGAAATATTTCTAATAATCTTCTCAAAATAATCTAATAAATAACAACTAAAACGTTTCCCATAAAATCTTCCTAAATAATAACTAAGATATCCCCTTTACAAAATCTAAGATTTTTCCAGCATCAATCTTGGAGCATCACCTTCAGCAATTTTGTCAACAACTTTAATTTATCATTATTTCGGTCTCGACTTTATGACGACACCACTCTTTTTCTTTATATATCACCAACTCTGGGTCGACTTTATGATGACACCACTCTACTTCTTTATATATCACCAACTTTGCATCGACTTTATGACGATGTTGATATTCTTCTCTATATATTCGTAACTCTGCCTCGACTTTATGAGAATGCTAATATTCTTCTCTATATATCACCAACTCTGCCTCGACTTTATGACGACACCACTTCACATCTCTACTCGTCGTCACGCGTCGGCGACAGACCCACATGTTGTTCCTGGACATTGTTCCTGGACAGGTACAATTTTTATAAATTACGAAGCTTTTGGACCATTATTCCCTGAAACATGTTGATTATGTATAGAATCAAAATATAATTAGATGTATAGTTTAGTTTGGTTTTATTTAGAAAGAAAAGTGAATTTTAAATTTCAGTTCACACGGATTTCAACTTGAATCTGTCAAATCAGGTATCATTTTCAATAATGTTTTTTATAAGAATTATTAAAGATTTTTCTAAGGTTTTGTTTGTTTGGTTAGATGAATTTGGGAGAGAATATGAAGATAAATTTGTGTGAATTTGAAGGGATAAATGTGTGTATTTTTTTCAATAGATTTAGAAAGTAAAGTGAATGAATTTAGAGATAAATTTTATAAAAGTTAGTAAGTGATTCAACTGATGTGATTGATTAAAAAAAGTTGTAATAAATAAAATTTACAATTTACCAAAATACCCTTCATAATAAAAATTTAATAAAATTATAATTGAATAAATTAAAAATATTAAAATTTAATTATATTATATATAAATATATATATATATACATATATATATATATATATATATATATTAATAATAATAATAATAATAATAATAATAATTACATACATTATTAGTTTTTAACAATACTATAATTATTATTATTTATTATATACTTTTATTCTTTTATTAATTAATAATGATAAGGATTTTATATATATTATTAGTTATTATATATTAATATATTAATCATTATCTTTTTAGTAATATTTTAATTATTCTACATAGTTAGAGTTAGAAATATTTTAATTATTAATGATTATTATATATAACATTGATATTTATTATATATATATATAAATAATAAATTATAATAATAAATAATATATAATAACGTATATATTTAATAGTTAATATTATTATTATTATCAACAATGTATAATATGATGATAAAATGTGAGGAGAAATGGGTAAAAATTAATATATCAAATTTTCGGATTTGTGGTAAGATTAAATTGTGATATGTTTTTTTAAATCCGTCCGCATTTTTCTGTGCTCATCTTCTGAAACGAACATCATTTTACATCTTAATCTGTCTCTTCAAGTCAGCTTCAATAGTAATCTTAATCTGTCTTTTAGTAAAGTTTCAATGATAAAAAAATTTCCACAAAATTTTAAGGATTAAGTTTTATCCAATTTAACAGTATCTTAAATACTTGTTATATGTTTAGTTTTACTAAAAAATCTGTGGTTTTATATTGAAATAACTAATATGTAGAACTTTTTTTTTCTTAATCACTAATCTTGTTATAAAATTTTCATACATATAGCATATCAAAGTTAAATTTTACACGTTAACTTGTTGATATTCATGTGTAGTGTTCACTAGAATTTTGTTTCACTTTAGCACGGTTTTCGAGAAAAATAACAGGAAAAACATATATTTTAATCTATTTTTTTATTCACTTTAATTTATTATTTTAATCATTATTAAATACTTTTTCATTTTTTTAATAATGTGATGTGATTATTTAATAGTGATTGAAATGATGGATTAAAAATAGATAAAAACAGTAAATTAAAATATCATTGTTCTTCTAATATATACCAATGTAGTACAACTTGTTAACGGTCAGAATTTGTATACCAATCAGAATTTGGTTTCTGAAATTTGAAGTCTGACCTATGTTGCATAATTTTTTATGCCTTTCTCCCATCAGAATTCAATTTTTGAAAAATAAAAATTCAGTTTAAAATTTAATTTTCAGAAAATTTAAATTCTAAACTGAACTTTTAATTTTTTTCTCTCTTTTTAAGTGAAATTAAAGAATAAAATGTAAAAAGTATTATATATTAAAAATATATTAAATTATTTTAGATATTATTTGAAAATGTAAAAGTAAATTTTAAAAGTTTATTTTTTAATTTGTTTAGTATTATTATTTTATAATAGAACTTTGAAAAGGAATTATATGAATTATAATATAAGTAATAAAGGTCAAAAAATTATTGTATAAAATTAGTGACTTTGAGGTGGTGTTATACATTTTTTTTTTGTTTATTGACTATTTTCTAAAAAGGTAAGTGAAAGTTAAAAATTAGTTTGTATTATTATTTTCTTACTTTGAATTCTTTACAACAATTTAATTGATAAAGTATTTTGGTTTGGACACAAATAAATAATGAAAAATTTATAGTTATATTGTGAAATACAATAATAGTTATTAACTACTAGTGAATGGGTCTCTGTTCGTATTTTTTAATTTTTCAAAAATTTAAGTTAAAATTAATAACAAAAACTTTAAAATTGAAGTTAAGTTAAGATTAATAACAATTTTTCTTTTTTAATTTTAAAATTTAAGTTAAGTTAACATCAATAATATTTTTTAATTTTTAAGAAATAAAAATAAAAAAGAGTTTTTAAAATAGTTGTTAAATTTAAAATTAAAAAAATAAGATATGTACAATTTTTTTTTTAAAATAATGATTTAGGACAAAAGAGATTTTTAAAATAATGGTTAAAAATAATAATTAAGGGTAAAACTGGTATTATGAAATATGAACATAAAACAGAGAATTCTCTTTTTTATATATATATTTTATATATATATATATATATATATATATATATATACTTAAAAACTATGTTTCTAAAATATAGTAATAAATAATTGATTGAAAAATTGGTTGAAATAAATTATTTTCTTTTAACTTGAAATATATAGTTAATATATGTGTTTTATAATTTTTTTTGCATTGTATTTATGCATTACTAAATATGTAGAATTGCGATTTATAAAGTTGAAAAGGAAATAAATTTATTGAATGAAAGTTATTACATGTAACCTAATTGACATAATTAAAAATAAAATTAACTTGACTAGAACCGTTGAAATGGATATTTAAATTTCACACCCCATGGATCCGTATTTAACCAAGGATTTAGATGTTTCCTTCTTTCATAGACATGAGGTGAACATGTTTCAATGTATTGCCAAGTGTCGGGATGTTCCACGTACAGGTCCAGACATTGAACTTCTTTCCACCGCTTGATCATTTATGCAACATCATTGTCTGTTTTGATTTCAACCATGTCATGGATAAGTTTATTGTTGACTACCCTCATGGGACGAAGGTACTTAATATGAATTACTATGGAATGGTTTCCACAATGTATTCCCACAATAATTTTCTCATTTTATTCCTCTATTTATAAAAAACAAAAAACCAAAAAAAAAAAATTAAAAACCCAGTACAAAATTCGGTTCCCCGAGAACTGAATTTCGACTAGGATAACGCAAAAAAAAAAAAACATTGTGCAGGATCGAATTTTGACCTTGAAACCAAAATCGTGCTAGATTGGTATATATTGGGAACATGGGTGGCTCAAGAGTTTGAAAGGCCTAAAACAAACTTAAAAATAGAGGTCTTTTATTTAAAATTTATTTTTGAGCTTTTTCTTATGCAAAAATATTTATTAAATTGTCATAATTAATTCATTTAACATTTCTTCCTCAATAGACAATAATGCCAATCCATTTAATCTTTCTTGAGACATTGTTGACATTGAAATTGTCAACATTATTCTCTGAGTTACATATGCATTTGGAAAAGAATTTAATTTTTGTATATAACTAAGAATATCAATTGGTTTATCATTTGCCAAACCTATAATTTCTCTTAATATATTTAATTATGAAAATAAATCTATTCAATCATTATCCAACAAATTATCATATTTTAAAGATTATTCAAAGTTTAAGCAATTTTCTTGCAAAAATGTACAATCTAGTGACTTTAATTTTTAACACTACATAAAAAATAAAAAATAAAAAAATCTTCATATATTTTAAATTGTTCAAATTTACTCTAAAGTGTGGTAATTTCTTTATCTACAATATATAAAAAAAGAATCAATTCTAAACGATTCTTGGAGAGATTTTACAATTTCATTCTCAATATTTTTATCAAATTGTTTCTTTTTGCATGTAATACGTTTTTCAATAAACTTAGGTTATTCTCAACTTGATAGTAAGCATTTTTCTTTTTTCCTAAACTTGAATTATCTTTTTACATAAAACTTAACTTTGAATTACACTCTAATTAATCTATTATCTACCAAAAGACTAACCCATAATCTAATTAATGATTTTGTAGAAAAATGTCAGTCCCTCGTCAAAATATATGCAAAAAAGCTCTTGAAACTCGTAAATCGAAAAGTATAAAAAAACTAAACTGCACAAAAGAAGCACATTTCTAATTTTAGTACAAATCCAAAATAGAATAAAAACTACAACAACACAAATAGAAAGAATAAAACATACAAACCAAAAATGAGGGTGAAAAATTGGTACACACCGACAATATGAGATTGAATGAATGTAATCTGCCAAGACTAGGGATGTCAATGGGACGGGTAGGATATGGGTAGTAGCTCCCCCGTACCCTATCCACCGGATAAATATTCGCCTCGTACCCGTACCCATATCCGTCGGGTATCTGTTATGCGGGTACCCACCTATTTTTTTCATATTCGCGGGTATCCACGGGTACCCACGGGTATGTAAAAAAATATTTTAAAAAATAAATATTTAACCATAATTAATGATTGGTTCAACAAGCTCACTTTCTCCTATTGATTCTTTAAAAATAAACAAATAAAAAAAATCACTAACAATTTATATTGTAGTTTATTTTTGAAAGAAACATTAAAGAAATTACTAACTTCATTAATATCCACATCTTGCAACATTGTATAAAGTATAATGTTTTATGTTGTCCAATTTTAATCTAGAAGAGTCTAAAAACATAAGAAGTTCATTAAAAATTTCTAACAATCACTTAATTAAAATATCTAAGAAAAAGTGTTAATTTCATTACCTTCCATGTTGGTCTATAACCAGTCTTGGAGACACATCAATGCCTCCACAGTATCTTGAAGTAATCTACTCTGATTTGGGGTAAGAATCTGACCACCATTATTGAATATAGACTTAGAATGTTTTTTACTAATATATATATATATATATATATATATATATATATATATATATATATGAGGATATTTTTTTGAATTAAAATTTAGCGGATACGAGTATCCATGGGTACGGATACTATGATACCCGTACCCGCCCTGTTAACATGCGGGTATCAAAATTATCCGTACCTGCGAGTAGTGGATATCCATTTTTAATATCCGTTTTCTATCCATTGCGGGTTTTACCCACGAATATCCGTAAGTACAGATTTTTTTGACATCCCTAACCAAGACCCTAAAAAATAACCCTTAGAAGAAAAGAAAATAAGGAGAGACAAGAAAAATAACAAAGAGATAAAAAGATAAAAGAAGAAAATATAATTTATAAAAAAATAAAAAAAAACTAATTATTCTCTTTTTCGTAAACAAAATTATAATTTATTATATAAATATTTTAACTCAATAATTATTATTTTTAATAACAATAAAAATTAACCTACACTAATAATAATTTAATTACATTTTATTCTCAAATATAAATTTATAATTAATATAATAGAACAATAATAAAATATGCTTTAGTATTTATTTGGGGTTTATGTGTTAGATGAAAAAAAATTTGTGTTCACGATATCTTCATATATTAAATAATTGATTAAAAAAAAGTATGGTCACTTTCACAATCAATTTTAAATAATATTTTTAAAATTCTTTTTTACTTTAAATATTATTATGTGATTTATACTATATATATATATATATATATATATATATTAGAGTTAAACTACAGAAATAATATCTTATAGTGGCATATATTTAGTGACAGTTATACTTGTTTGGGACATTTAATTGATTAGTTTTTCTTTCTTTTTACCTTTTTATTCCTTGCCGCGCTCCATCGTTTTCTCACCTAAGGCACTGAAAGTTTCTCCACTTCCACCGCAAGCTTTTCTCCAACTCGTTTCATCTACACTAGAGCTCTCTGAGTGTTATTTTCTCATAAGAGCTTATTTTTGTGGATGCTTTCTCTTCTCCATATTGAAGCTGTATTTCCTTCTTCCTTCTCTCCTGAGATTTTTTTTTTTGGAAATTCTTTTTGTATGTGTTTTTTTCTGTGCTAGTGGTTTTTTTTTTCTCCCATTGGTTATTTTGAGTTTTCACTTTCCTAATCCTAATTTCAGTTTTTTTAACCCTAACTTCAAACTTCAATTCTTATGTTCTGGTGATTTGACGGATTTATCATTTTGATAATTTCTAACATTGATTTGTACGCAGCGGATGATATTGAATCTCTTCTTCTTACACAGGAAGAACGAATGGAAAATTTTTTCGTTTTCTTTTACTGCCAAACATCAACCTAATTTATAAAGCTTCTCATTTAATATTCAATACATTATTTCTACTTGGTGGTAATTTTTCTGAACATTTTTTAAATACTTATGCCATAGATTATTTCCAAAGTAGTTGAAACATATCAACCTGGTGCAATTGTTCTTCGGTGTGAAGCAGATTCGGTTGTTGGAGATCGCTTGGGTTGCTTCAATCTCTCTATTGATGGTGCTTATCTCCTTGTAAATTTCCTACTCTGATGAAAATATCACCATTCAATGTTAGGGATGAAGCCGGGTTGTTCTTGTTTATGTTCTCAGTTTGTCTTTTTAAATATTGGTCTCTATTGCTTAGTAGATGGTGTAGCTTGATTAGAAAATTTATTTTTTGATGTTTCTTTAATAGGTCACTCTGAATGTGTTAGTTTTGTAAAAAGATTCAATTTGACGTTGTTGGTGAGTTTATATCAGTTTATGTTTGCCTTACATTCACATGTGTTATGGATGATTTTACAAGAATGGACTTCTGTTACAGGTCACTGGAGGTGGGGGATACACAAAAGAAAATGTTGCTCGATGGTGGACTGTTGAAATAGGACTTCTTCTAGATGCAGAGCTTGAATTATGGCATGTTATACCAAGATTTTATTTTCTTTCATTAATGGGATTGGATATTTATTACTACTTTGCAATAATAAATATATAGATCAATTGCTAATTTCCCTTTGACAATGGCCTTCCCTGCTTATATGTCATTCCAGTGATGTCTTTGATTATGCTTGATCTAATTCAGATGTGAGTTTATAGCATAAGCTTGTTATCCCCTTCTAATCATGTAATATGCTCCATATGTTCTGCTTTCAATTTTAGTTTTCCTTAAAGCTGATAAAAATTTCTCGTGGCAGATTCTCCTTTCATCTTCTATGGATAAAACTGCTCGCTTGTGGAAAATTGATTGTAGTCAATGTGTAAGTGTTTTCAATTACAATGAGTATGGTATGTATAAGAGCACAATGCCTTTTGGTTTGTTTTTTACAACCATACTTTAATTGGTCAATATAATATTTAAAGCACATACTTTGTTTATCTTCATAATCATAATTTGAAACATTGTTATCTTTTCATCCCTTGAATATGTAGTAGTTATAATTATGTCTTTACTTTTTAATTGAAATCAATGGCATGAATTCAATTCAACCTCATTGATGAAAACTACTTCATTACAGGCTCCATTGATGGTAAGGTTCGAATATAGGGATACGTGAAGAGCGAATCATTGACTCTGCAAATATACGAGATCGCATAAGTGTTATAAGTTACAAAGAAGATGGGAAAGAATGTCATGAATTCTTGACGGAATCTTTTCTTGGCTTTGGGTATCATTACATATTTTGACACTGGAAATTCATGTCTATGAGATTGATGAACCATTGGTCATTTACACATGCAGGGACTTTTAGTTGGTTCTGTTACAGACACTTATGGTTTTTATGTTGCTTCAGGTACGTACCTTTTGAGTTACCAAATACTGATTAGTGTAGTTATGAAACCCCCTTACAAAAGATAAAATAGAAAGGATTATCTAAATTGGATTTCTAATGATATAGGAAAATATTTCGAGCTTGAGGCGCAGTACTTTATCTATTTACATTTAACACCCTTGTTGCTTGCAGTTAAAAAAATATGTTATATGAATTACCATTATATGTTCTTTGTCTTTGTGTTTTGTGTTTCTTGCATAGCATTGCTTCCAAACATGTCTCCATTTTTTATTCGGCGGCCAAACACAACTTGTGAAAAGTCTTTTCTTTAACTATTCATAGAAACTGAAATTTGATAACAAAAGAAGTTTATAGTAACTTATTATACCTAAACAGCTAAACTAGATTCTTTGGTATGAAAAGTGTTGCCAAGTATAGAAAATTCAATTTTAATGTCACACATTTTTTTAATAAAATCTATCCTTTGCTATTATACTATTATTTTAAATATTACATTGTTTGCCCTATTCCTTTAGTTTTAATAAAATAATTAATCAAACCTTTACACTATTTATTGTGTTGACTTTCATTATTTTCGGTCCAGTGTTATCAACTTCCTTACCTAATATTATCAATATTTCCCTTTATTTACTTTTTCAGAAAACACCAATATTTCCTTTCTAATTGTATTTTGATTAAGTTCTCTATATTTATTTCTATTTTAGAAAAATTATGATTTTTTTGAAATTCCAATCCACACTAAATATTGAATAATTTTTTTTTTTTTGTGAAAAAATAATGATTTTTCTGATAGTACACTACATGGAAAATTTTCAAATTAATTTAGAGGTAGTTGAAACTGTCACGAAATATTAATTTATTTTCTTAAACTCTAAATCCTAAACTGTCACTAAATATTAAATATATATTTTTTAAAAATGTGGTTTTCTTAGCGGTTGTAATCGCGTTAAATGTTAGATAATTTTTTTAAAATTAATTTAGAGGTAGTTAAAACTGATCCTTTGAGACCTTTGTGGTGCCAAATTTTATGTTGATGGGTTAACTGACAACAATTAGAATAGAAGCGGTTAAAACTGTTGCTAAACAATTGACATAACTGACGTTAAAAATTAATTTTTTTTGTAGTGTTGGTTTCTCTTCGAACCTTTGATCCAATTTAGATTTTCAATTTTAGAAATGTGTGGATTTAATCCTTTTAATCAAATTTTATTAGGTTTATTTGATGTTTCAAAGGTATTTCACAAAAGTATAGAATCTGAGTAAAATATCATTTCTCAAAATTATAGAATCTTCTACTTTAGAGAACGAATGGTGGAGATTCATCCTCTACATACTAACCATGCAAAAGTATCAGAACAAGCCCCCCAATTGAAGTCAAGGGGAGTTGTCATCTCCACAGATAATGCTAATGTTTCAACCCGACCCAAGTCAGTCCGACAACCTCATTAGGAACAACCACTGTGTTTTTGAGGTATTGTTTGCTTTGTAGCGTGAAGTTTCGTATGGTTTTGATCTTAAAAGGTGCCTAGAGGGTGGAGGGAAGAAGAAGTATTTAAACCGCGCTTGACCTCGACTCTTAAGCAATGTTGGACTTATTAGGTATACCAGAACAATGCCATTATTAAATATGGTTCAAAATGAATATGACTTCGTTGTTTCCTATTTTTGTATTAGTGAATACTTCTCATAATTGAGTGTCACCCTAAACACATTGGTAACCATGTCCTTCTACATGGAGTTAGGATGGAAAGCAATAAAAGGGTTTCCTAGATAAAGAGGCTAACATGACCCTTACAATAGCTAAATAAGGTTCCAAAGATTTTATTGTTGTTATTGACGATTTTTGTGATTATGATGGACATTAGAGATTGGAAAGTCTCTTAATCTATCTCAATTCTTAATTCTTGGACTCGAGCTCATGTATTTATTAAGCACTTTAATTCAATTAAAGTTAATTGATTTCAAACTATTAATTAATTTAATCTAAAATAATATTATAGTCTATTAACTTGGTAATCATCTACTAGTAAGTTAGTCATTAGAGAAACATTTATGGAGGAGAAGAGAAAGTCCTTTGTACCTACAAACAAAATCTCATGATAATAAATATGTTTTATATTAGTTAAAATAATATGTCATGTAATAACTCTTTTATATTTAATAAACTATCATTAAAAAAAATTTGTTACGTAAAATTGACATATAATAATTTTGTAATTAATGATGTCTCTTTGTGGTGACCATTGAGGGAGGCATTGGTGGATGTGCTTGTTGAAATGAAACATTGAGAAGTTTATAAAGAATAAGGTTTAATTAATTGGGTAATGCCCACTTTCATTTGGATGTGTCAGTTTTGTACCAACTTTTAAAAAAGTGTCAATTGAGTTCTAAATTTTGAAAAGATGCCTCGATTGATACATTTCTAAAAGCAGGTACCAAACTCACACGTATGAACGAAAGTGGATACCATCTGACTAATTAAACCAAAGAATAATTAAGGGGTAACCTAATAATGAATGACTCTTGGTCTAACATGAATGTAAGAGCAACTTGTGGTGACTTGTAATCCATGACAACTTACATTATCCATTTATGTGCTATGCTTGTCATTATTGGTGTTTTAAGAAAAACTAGTTGGTAATGGATGACAATGCTTATGCCATTGTATGATGATACATGTACACTTCATGTTTTTATTCTACACTTACTTAACACTAGTAAAACTATACTTTTATCTTAAAGAAAGGGTTTGAGAAAAATTAAAGAGAAAGATACGAAGTTTTATTATGCATTAAATAGGTGTAGTCATGTTGAAATGTGTACATATACAATTTTCCTATGCGATTTGTGATGCTAAATTATTTATTTTTTGTACAATTTTTAATTCTTAGGAATGGTTCTTTTGACTAAATAATAATAATGGATTAAATGATAATTATTCATGTATGTCGTTATATTATTAAAATAAAACTTTTGAGGTGAATGTTTATTTGATAGATACGGTGAAGTTGTTTCTTTTAATATGTTTAATAATAAGATGTAAAGTGAGATAAATTCAATTGTAGCAATGTAATAAATATTGTAAGGTGTGTGACTTGCGTTTCAAAGTGTTATGAAATGTGAATTTATGTTATATCTTGGTTGTAATTGAATATTACTATAACAATCATGAACAACAATAAGTTTCAGCTGCAAATTAATGTAAAATAAATAGAATATTTACCTACAATCATCAACATTAATATAAAATAAATAGAATATCTACATACAATCATCAATATATTGTGGTCCTGAACATAAATGTTGTCCTTTCTACCCTTCCAAAAAGAAAAATAGGAAAAGAGACTTGTTCAAGATTAGAAAGACCTAAACCTAAGCTTTAGGTAATTTTTATTGGTTGCAAGCGTAAGAAGAAAAGTAAAACTTTAATCTTGGTTGTTCTAATTGTTTTCGTACTTCTAAAATTAAAAGTGGCAAGAACTATTTAAGTGATACTAATGTTCGTTGAACAAAAGTTACACTGTATTATAAAGTAATAAAATACTTTAATAAAGTTGTAATAATGGAGGAGCAACTAAAACAACAACCGAGTCCCCTTCGAAAAATGGTGGCAGTGTCATCCATCGCCGCCGGTATCCAATTTGGATGGGCTCTACAACTATCCCTTCTCACACCATATGTTCAAACCCTAGGAGTTCCACATGTTTGGGCCTCCTTCATTTGGCTTTGTGGCCCTATCTCTGGCCTCGTAGTTCAACCCATTGTAGGTTACAGCAGTGACCGCTGCCAATCTCCCTTCGGTCGTCGTCGTCCATTTATCCTTGCCGGCGCAATAGCTGTTGCAGTCTCCATTTTCCTTATTGGTTATGCTTCTGATATAGGACACATGGCTGGCGATGACATCACAAAGAGAACTCGTCCACGAGCCGTTGCCATCTTTGTCACCGGCTTTTGGATCTTAGATGTTGCCAACAACATGCTCCAGGGACCATGTCGTGCCTTCCTAGGTGACTTAGCTGCCGGTGATTCGAGAAAAACGAGAACAGCTAATGCATTCTTCTCATTTTTCATGGCTGTCGGCAATGTCCTGGGCTATGCCGCAGGATCCTATAACGATCTCCACAAGATCTTCCCTTTCACTGAAACCGTGGCATGCAACATCTTTTGTGCAAACCTAAAAAGTTGCTTCTTTTTCTCCATCATTCTTCTTCTTGGTTTGTGTATTATCGTTCTCAGTTGCGTGGACGACCCTCAGTTCACACCGACACGTAAGGAGTTGAAAGAAGATGAGGCAAGGAAGACACAATCTTCGTGCTTCTCTGGAGAGTGTTGTGCTGCATTCAAAGGACTAGAGAAGCCAATGTGGATGTTGATGTTGGTGACTGCTATTAACTGGATTGCGTGGTTCCCTTATGTGTTGTTCGACACTGACTGGATGGGTCGTGAGGTGTATGGTGGTGACGTTGGGCAGAAGGCGTATGATGCTGGTGTGCAAGCTGGTTCTTTGGGCCTCATGTTGAATTCAGTGGTGTTGGCTGTGGTGTCCTTGGGTGTAGAACCCTTGGGTCGCTTGGTTGGTGGAACGAAATGGTTGTGGGCAATCGTGAATGTTATTCTCGCAGTTTGCATGGCAATGACTGTGCTCATCACAAAAATCGCTGAGCGACAACGTGCCAATAACCCTGCTCTTATTGGAAACCCCTCCATGGATGTGAAAATTGGATCCTTAGCATTCTTCTGCGTCCTTGGTATTCCTCTTGCGGTAAGCTTTCTATCTTTTCTCACCATTCACTTGTTCGGAAACAAGTTTAAAGGATTTTTGGAACACTTGGAAAATTAGTTTTAATTTGTATCAAATTAGGACTATTTTTTATCTTTCTGTAAACTAATACTTTTTTGTGTATCCAGGTTACTTATAGTGTTCCATTTGCTCTAGCCTCTATCTACTCTAGTAGCTCAGGAGCAGGACAAGGTAAATATTACAAAGTTACCATTATTTTAAGTTAAGCTTTAATTTTATTTATTTATTTTAAGGTGAATCAAAAGAAGGGGTGAGTAAATGTTTAAGGCTAAATAAAAATGTGTAACCTTTTTGTTTGCTTCAAAACTTTCAGGATTGTCTTTGGGTCTTCTAAATATTGCAATTGTGATTCCTCAGGTTACAATACATTACTTCATACATTGTCGTCTAATTACATTTTGTCATAATTATTTCAAGAATTATAGAATAGAACATATAAAACTTCCTTGGACCAATGAATTCTAATAAAGAGTTGTATATTTAATTTACACAGATGATTGTTGCAGCAATCAGTGGACCATGGGATGCATTGTTTGGTGGTGGCAACTTGCCGGCATTCATGTTGGGTGCCGTAGCAGCCGCCATAAGTGCCATATTGGCAGTTGTTCTACTTCCAAATACCAAGAAAGAAGATGAAGTCAACATTTCCAACCTCAAAATGGCTAGTTTTCATTAATAGCTAGATCTTAGTATGCTATGCATACATAGACATTAGAAGAAAGAGGAAGAGTTTTTGGATTAAGGAATGGTGCGCGTGCTCAAGAAATTAGTTATTAGATCCTTGAAAAGTTTTCATTGCTATCGTAGCTTATGCAAGATATCCATGTTCTTTATGTACTTGGGTATGAGATTTACACAATTTTTTGTCGGGAAAACATCTTCAAATTCAACCAATAAAATAGAATTTTATTATTGTTCTCAACGAGGATTTTAGTTTCTGTGTGTTCAAATTAATTTTTGTTTAATCAAATCAACTGGGTGAGC
>Ga0214545_1005961_pt1 | contig 21604 bp, 19 predicted proteins | sample CNSS4metaG_FD_160064 | JGI IMG/M metagenome (GOLD analysis project Ga0214545, IMG submission 160064) | Root nodule microbial communities from cowpea collected in UCLA plant growth center, Los Angeles, California, USA - CNSS4 | ecosystem: Host-associated > Plants > Roots > Nodule | place: USA...
CAAAGTGTGCTAAAAACAAAGGAGACCAAAGGTACATAGGTACACTTGCTTCATGCCTTTTACTTTATGTTTTATGTCTTTGCTTTACTCTCTCCTCCACATCATTTATGCTCCCCAATCACCATGCGCCACTTAGCATTGCTTTCTTACTCCTAATTAACCTACAAAGCAAATAAACATAGATTAACATGTTGGCTTAAGTCAAGTCAATTATAGTCAACAAGTCAAACCTAGTCAAAGGTCAACAAGTCAACTAAAGTTGATTCAACTAAGTCAACTTTGGGAATAAAAAATAACAAACACAAATGAAAGGGATGAAGGATTAGTGAACTTCCCTTCTAAACATGCTTAGTCTTCTTAAGCATGTGTCTCCATCCTTGGTTGGGGTCAATCCTTCATCAAACCAGAAGGACATAAATCATTTGCTAAATTTGAGAGTTTTAACTTTTTTCTCCTTTCCTCTCTTTTGTTACATTTTTGTTTTTGTCTTTTCCAATTCTTCTACATTGCACTTTTTGTTCTTCATCAATGGAGAATTAGATCTTTGGGGATTAATTCACATAATCAAAATCAAACAACACAAATTGAGTTTTGCATGGATTATTCTTCGCTCACTAATTTTGATTTTGCTTTTTGAATTGAATGTTATTTAACTAAAAGTAACTAAATAAAAAGAGTTTTTCTAAAATAAGATTTACAAAGATATGGTGACACTATGTCTGTACATGCAAAGTTGTGTTTGATTGTCTACATGAAATTTTGGGCTTACAAAAACTTCTAAGTTAAAACCTCATATGAGTACTTTGATCAAACAAAAGCTTAACAAAATTTTAAAACGTATTAAATACATAATTCAACTCTACATTCTTGTATATTTTGTTTGTTTTCATATGTCATAATATAGATCAAGTTAATGAAAGATGCAACACCCTAATTTTTCAGTTGTCTAAAATATATAATTAACACAAATTAAAATAAAAAGTTATTCCTATTTTATTTAAAATTGCAATAAAAATAAATAAACATTGTTTTACAAACAAACTTTATTGAAAAGGAAAAACCTAAGACTAAAACATTATTCTAAATGTCTCTTGATATTGACCACTCTCTTTATTATTGTGCATCTTCATCAACACATGTTCAATCATCTGCTCTCGTATAAAAGACGATCATCGCAGGTGGAAACTACCAATGCAAGGGTGAGCTAACATACAAACATCCAAACACCATAACAAGAATATACATAAGTCATAATATAACACTCACCCAAACCTTAACTCTAGCATCTCAGAACATCATTCAGTTTTACCAGTTGTCAACCTTCACAAAGCCTATTGTCTCAAACAACAGTTCAAACAAATCATCACAGATTCAAAATGTCATCACAACAATTAATACAAACACTTGTGATCTTAGTGTCATGAGCCGATTTGTAACTCTCGCACACAGCTTACCAATAATTGCTCTACTTTCCATTACTCTCCTAGTGAGCCTCGACGAAGTATACAACTTCTTATTACTCTTCTCGAGAGCCTTGGCAAAGTATAAAACTTCCCATAACACTTCTTAAGAGCCCCAATGAAGTACACCTCCGGTACAATTATGTGGAGTTACCCTTCACCACCTTTTGTTGAGTCACCACACACAAGCATACATTTATGTTTCAAAACAAACACATATTGACATGTCATCACAATCATACTAAATAATATCTACTTCACAATTTAGACTCATATAACATATTACATCACATACAAACAAGCAGACAAGAAAAAAAACAACAAAACGAGAACACAAAAATACAAAAATGTAAGTTCCCCTACTTCTTTTTGTTCACTTCTTCCTTCTTCCTCTTTGAAACTCAACCTTTACCATTCTTCCTATGCTTGAATCTTACTTTTAATTTTCCTTCAAATATACTCAGTCACGTTCTTTTCTACCCAAGTGTAACACTCACTCACTTGTTTAATATGTATTTTTATGGGTTTTATTCTCACACTTAAAATCCTAAATACTTGTAAAAGATCTTAGTGATCTTCTAATAACCATAAAATATTAGATATATCTTTTCTTACCTTTCTACTTCTATTTCTTAGAAAATCTTTATAAATCTCTTGTATATAATGAAAATCATACACATAATAAATCTTATATTTTTTAATTAATTTGTTTAAGAAATAACCATCATATAATACTTGCTTATATTATAATAACTACTTTATATATCTTTCATGAAACTAATATTATAATAATCACTTTATATGTCTTAAATAAAATAAATCGTTTAAGTAATTAGTAAATGGTAAATCTTTAAAAATAAAATAAAATAAACCACCTTGAATATATATATATATATATATATATATATATATATATATATATATATATATATATATATATATATAATTAGGTTTAATTAGTCAGATGATACTCACTTTCATTTGGATGTGTCAGTTTGGTATCCGCTTTTAAAAATGTGTCAATTGAATCCCAACTTTTGAAAAGAGACCTCAATTAGGTTCCTTTCAGCAAAAAATTATTAAGTCGTTTACAGTATTGATATTTATATTAAAATTTAGTGGTAAAAGTCATGAATAAAGTTAACAGCGTTAATAATTTTTCCTGAAAGGGATCAAATTGAGAAACTTTTCCAAAAGTTGGAACTCGATTGATACATTTTTAAAAGTGGGTACCAAACTGACACAACTAAATGAAAATGAGTACCAACCAACTAATTAAACCTTTTAATTATTATAACTTTTTAGGTTTTACAAAAGAACTTTATATATTTTGTTAGATAGAATGTAATAGATATATTGGATTATATGTAGTAACTACTATGACTTTATTGTAATGTGTTTCCCTTGCATCAACTAGATTCATGCTTACAAAAACATCACATTTACATCACCTAGACTGATGTAGACTTAAAAATAATTATCAATAGACATTTTTGTACTAATAATATGTTGGGAAAAACGTATCATCAATTAAGAACATTACAATCTTTACTCCCAAGAATCACCCTATTAACAGAGAAATAACATGAAAACCCCAAAACTAGAGAAAAACCACGACCGTTGTCTAATGACAACTAGAGAGTACGACATGTGAAAATTTGTACAACACATAGACTACCCTCCCATGCCCTTTGACCCCAAGTACATTCACACTCTTCAAAGTAAGAATTTAACCCAAACCTCACAACACTCTATTACAAGAGTATAAGAAAATTTAAACACAAGCTTAAAGAGTTTTTGACTAGGACATGAAACACCATGGACTTCAAGTCAATTATATAGTTACCAACACCCACTCCCTAGCTTATCCTAGGCGATGTGAGACTTTTCAAGACATTATTTTCATCAGCCCAACATTCTCCACCTAGATTAAAATAAACACATCTTCATTGCCTTTACCAACAATCATACTCCACCATAAAGAGTATACTCACTTGGAGTTAAACCATCCCAATAATTTCCATGCACTCTGCATCCACGCTAACCAATGCCCGTGTATAATCACCATACACATTGCATAAATATTAGTCAATGCCTCTGTATAAACATCATACATCATGCATCAATGCTAAACAATGTCTGTGTATAATCACCACACATGGTGCATAAATATTAGGCAATGCTCATGTATAAAATTAGCACTAGAAAAACTCATCCTTTTTCATGGCAACGTGGTTATGCCATGAGGGCATTTCTTGCATTTTTCACAAAAGATCATCGTCTCCTAAAATGAGAAAGACACTCTTTTCTGAATCTGAGTCACTTTTTTGTGATGTATCTCCACCTCGACAATTTTTCTTCACATGCGCATGCTTTCCACATTGCAACATACCACTTTCATTTTATGGTTTTTGTTCCTATGTGTCCCACTTCTAACAATCATCATTGATTTTGTTTTCATGCTTTCATTACTTTTCATCCTAATTTCTTCAAAAAGGATCTTACTAGCAATTTCATTAAAAAACTAAGTTTCTTTGTCATACGTCAAAATAGGCTTGATAAGCTCATAGGAGGACAAAAGAGACCAAATGAGTTTTAATGTTATATCTTCTTCTTCGACCTTAACTCCAATCGTCTCTAATATACAAACAATTTCATTATATTTCTAAGATGATAAAATAATTTTATATCATGGCCCATGCGTAGGTTATGAAACTTATCCTTCAATAACAACATATTTGATATACCCTTTGCATGATATATGCCTTTAAGTTTCTCCCAAAGTTCCTTTGTCGTCATCATTTTTTGCACGTTTGCAATAATATTCTTAGTCAAGCACAGACGAATTACACTAGCTGCTCTCACATCAAGCTCCTCACATTCTTCTTCCTTCATGTTAGAAATTCTTCCTTTCAACTCCTTATCCATATTAAATCAACACATCTTTGACTTGAGTTTGCCATAAGCCAAAATTCATCCATCCATCAAATTTCTCTATGACACATTTGACCACACTTGCAAATGCCGTTGCAACCTCAACAACCAAGGATGATTCTCCAACAACAAAAAATTAATCTTTTTTAATGTGGAAGATCAGACACAGTTGCAACCACAAAGAGTACTAAGAAAAAAACCTACCAAACCATAGCTATTGCTACCATCGGTTTGGAAAAATGCATCACCAATTAAAAACATTATCGTCTTTACCCCTAATAATCACCCTATTGACAAAAAAATAGGATAAAAATAAGGAACACAAAAATATAACGTGAAAATCTCAAAACTAGAGAAAAATCACTATTGTTGTCTAATGACAACCAAAGAATAACACTATGTAAAAATTTATACAACACATAAACTACCCTCTCATGCCCTTTAACACCAAATACACCTACATTCTCTAAAACAAGAATTTAACTCAAACCCCACAACACTATTGCAAGAGTATAAAGAAATTCAAATACAAACTTAAAATGTTTTTGACTGGGACAAGAAACACCATGGACTTAGAGTCCATCATATACTCACTAACATTTATTCCCTAACTTATTCTAAGTGATGTAAGACTTTTCAAGACGTATTATTTTCATGAGTCCAACATAATATGAGTTAAACTAACACTAATTTAAATTATTATTAATTAGTGTTAGATTTAAGTCAATCTTTATATAAATTAGACCAATACTACATGTTAACACACAAAATTCAATATAATTTATTGATCGATGTCGTACCCGACCAAATATAACAGTTAAATGTAATACTCAGTAGTTAAACCAAGGTCGTCTCTCAGTGACCAAACATTTCATTCAAATCTTTCCTAGATTGCCATTCAACACAAGGGGGGGTTGGAAGATTCAAATGCTTACAACAGATTAAATGAAATGCAATAGTGATTAAAACGTACTGACTTCCTTGATTCAAATACAATTTCAATTATCATAGGCCACCAAATGAATACATAATAACCCACTAAGCGAAAGTTACAATCCAGTTTTATTATGCAATTAAGCAATACATACATCCATGATTTCGTGACAGCCAAGTTACATACATTAAGCATGATCATAACCCAACCCAAACATATGCAATTACTCTGTAAGTTAAGCATAAATAGATGAACTACCTACATTCCACGAATTTAAGATAAAAACTGTAACATCCCGGTAGGATATTACTTAAAATAAATTCAAATATAATAAAATAAACAGGCAGGATGAAATTCCTCATTTATTAAATAGTCAATTTCCCAAAAATACGGGAAATTTAAAACTTTAAACATTTATGGTCTATAAATTCTAAAAAAACCATATGTACAACTTTAATGTTAATATTGAAAACCGTAAAAACTGTAATCAAATTACATATAACATAAACCAAAAACAGTTATAAAATCCCCCCTCGTGCACTGAGCCCACTCTCCGCCACTAAGCGCCTCCTGGCTCACCTAAAACATCATCTGCTCCCGGATAATAAATTACCCAATCATCGCCACACATAAACAGATAGGGTGAGCTATGCACATAAACATAATAATTATGAAATTAAATTTCCATCATAAACATAAGTATCCAATTATTTATTTTCTAAAAGACCCTCTTTCCCCCACTCATAACCAATATGAGTTCATGCATGTACTCTAAATCTGGGACTTAATGTGCTTCCACGACCCTCCTCGCTCGTGGTCCAACCTACAAGCCTATCCCGCTTGTAGTCCTGCTTCACGGACTCCCTCGCCCGTCATCTGAACTCCTCGCTCAGACCCGGACCGCATACCCGCCTTTCCTACTATGAACTCCCTCGGTCATAGCATTCCCAAGTTGAGCGTGAAATGAACTCCCTCGCTCATTCATCCCAACAAGAGTACCTCCGGTGAACTAATTGTTCACGTTCCGCATGCGGTCCACCGATCACAAACTTCTCATTCGCGACCCATTCCAAGCACATCCCAGAATCCTATGGACTTAGTCCATCAAGTCCAAACACCACAAACACATGCATATACCTTCTTATAATTAGGAAAATAAATAAATAATCCAGCTCATAAAGCACACACAAACATAGCAATTCGCAGCAACTCGTTTAAGCCAGGGACTATCACCCAAGCTAATCCATCAGCCTCACTTAGGCTAGTCCACCTCGCCTGAGCGAGCATGAAACAATGGCTGCATCACCTTGTCTCGCTTAGGCGAGCCCGTCTCGCTTAGGCGAGCCCATCTCGCCTGAGCGAGACCCCATTCGCTTAACCACCCAAATCTTTCTCGCCTGAGCTACTACTCGAGCAACACACCAACATCTATCACGATTTCTCGCTTAGGCGAGACCTTCTTGCCTGAGCGAGACCCTAGTTCGCCCAAACCCTCAGCTCCTCGCCTGGACGAGGATTCACGCTCAATCACACACAGAACTCATCGCGTCCTCGCTTAGGCGATCCACTCTCGCCTGAGCGAGACTTCGGTTCGCTCAACCCCAAGCTTGGTCGCCTAAGCGAAATGCTCAAGCCTAAACCCTGAATGAATTTCTACAACTCTCGCCTAGACGAGAAGGAGTCGCTTGAGCGAAAATTGCAGAGTTTCGCCACTGCTCATGCACCAAAGACACCAAAATAATGCCAAATTTACAATGCAATCATTTTCATTCGATCTGTTTCATTAATCAAACTCTAAAAACACATTGTAAACACGTTTGGAACCTCAAAATGCATGATTTGGCCATAAATCAAAATAGCATTACCAAAACCCTCATCCAATTCTGATTTCACACCAAAAATTCTTTGCACTCCACATTCCATTCAAAAATTCTCAATTTGCAGTGCATATGGATACCACAGACATACCACATTGAATCCAATTGAGTATAAAACGCAGACACACATACAAAATTCGTACAAATAAACTCAGCACCCCTAACCTGGAGTTCTTGACTAAAATTAAGAAGAAAAGGATGCTTCTGGTCTCCTAATGTTGGTTTAAAGAGATAAAAAGAAAATTGGGCTTTATTATGGGTTTAATGCCTATTCAATGATAATTACAATATGAGTTTTCAGACCCTCTTGGCTCTCTCTACCTTTTCACATTCACTCCAAACTAACTTTGGCAAAAATAAAGGTTAATTTCTGTTTATCAAGGTTTAAACCTGTGACCTTCCACCCATAAGGCCAAAGCACCACCACTATGCCAATTCACATTTAGTAATAATTATTATAATTCTATAATCTTATTATCACACAACATGATCATGCACAATATTAAAATTTAAATAATCAAATAACATATAAATGGCATACCTAGGACTTGAACCTAAGTCGCTTCACACAATTTAAGTACTCTCAACCACTTGATCTAGTACTTTTTCACGTCACACTAATCAACATTTAATGTCATAAAGGCTCTTCCTACCCGCATTTATTCATTAATTACTTATTTAATTAATTAATTTTCGTGGGTCTTACAAAGACATGGCTGATTTCACAAAACAAGCACAACCTCAAAGCTTCATTGCATTTTTCATCAAGGAGTCACACGAATTTAGCAAGCCATGGAAACATGGTCACATCACCACAATTGCTCAAATACGTGAAAAATGGAGAATGGGGAAGAAGAGAATGGTTGCCCCTGAAGAAGAAGACTTAAAAATGTGGTCACATCACCACAATTGCTCAAATTTACAAAACTGTCATTTTGCCACTTAGAAATACAAAAATGCCACTATGAGCTGAAAATGATGGCTTAGTGATGTGGACATGCTAAATGACATGGTGCAGATATTACAATGATGTGGAAACTCTCTTTTCATCTTAAAATTAGTGTCCAAGCTCCAAAATTTGCTCCACAAAATTTCTAAAAATAATTAGAAACAAAGATTAGACTAATTAATGTCAAATTACTCAAAATTCAGAAAAATTGTCCAATGAAGCCCAATTGAGGAAAATACACAAAGAAGAGACAATTAAGCACTAAACAACCCTCAAGATGGGTACAAAAAGACAATAAAATAAGGGAAAATAATGACTTATCATTTATCCTTTTGTGTTGATGTTTTGCTTACAACAAAAAGAAGTTTTCTTAACATGGATGTAAAACTTAGCTAAAATAATCACGTCCATTCTTATTTTCATTACGTTGTTTTTACACATAGGATGAAATAACTCTTATATAAGAATTGAAATTTCACAGATAAATAAGAATTAAATGAAATGAGCGTGAAGAAAATAATTGATAATCGATGTACATTTTACTTAATTACATACTTTATTTTATCTTTTATTATGCTATTTGATTAATTAGTGAAGGTGCAAGTTTTAAAGGATTAATAAAACATGATGAATTTTGATATAAATTTGGCTTAATTAAAGCTTAAGTCACTTATAAATTTAGATATTCTTAATTTCGTCCCTATTATATAATTTATAGTCTATTAAGTACTCAAAATATTTATATTTTTTAATTAAGTTTTTTTTATTTATTTAATTTTTTCGTTAGCAAGATGGCTTGAGTGGTCATCTTATATACTTGTCTTTATATATTATGAAATTATGAAATGTGAAGTTTTGTAGTTAATATGAAATGATATTAAAATTAGTGAAAGATGATTTGTGACTGTTACTATTTTCATTAAAAGTATGTTGGATAACAAAGGGTGGTTGTCGTTACATATATCAATAATAATGATGGTGACAATCTTTTAAGTGTCACTAATACAAAAAAAGATTTTTAACGTTCATTATTTTCGGTTTTTGACATTTGTCTAAATTTCGACGTCATATTGGGTGATGTCAAAATTGACGTCGAAGGAAAAATTCAACATCCCTTGACGTTAGATATAAATGGAGTCGACATCATGTGGTTGCACTTTCTTTCATAGACCAAAACCCAAGTCTCTTAACCAAAACCGTGAAGTAAATGCCAATAACTCTCTTTTTTTCTTGTTTCCCCTTAATTTCATTCACAATCATTGTCAAACATAAACTTACAATTGGTTTAAGAAACAGATAAAAAATAGCATGCACAAACAATTAATGTTAGAATCACAAAGCATGCTTTGAAACATATACCATTTAGATAAAAATGATAAAGAAATAAAGTTCAAACCAGACATAAACCGAATCTACTATTACAAAAAACCAAAAACAAAAACTCATGCCAAGGAGAAAGACTCGTAATGCAATAAGAAACATTCAATAGTTGATAGTTTATCCTTTAGTGAATGTGGTTGTCACTCATCAATCTTAGGCGTAGGAGATCCCCCCACCTCCTGCAATAACTCTCTTTCACATACCCTCTACAACAAACTACAAATATAAATAAATAAAAACCCAAATCTGAAAAAAAATAAAATAAAAAAATAGTCATATGAGTGACCTAACAATGAAGGTAAGGGGAAAACATAGAGTTAGACTAGAAAAGAGTCCCTTTGAGTAAGCAATAGTTACAATAATAATTGTGCAGTCAAAGGTCATCACGCTGCTAAAAGTGGTGGAGCTCGTTGTCGCGCCGCAGCCTAGCACGAATCACACTATTGCAATATGAAAGGGAGAAAATCAATGATCAAAACACGAAAAAACCCCAAGCGAGAGATCCTCTTATGCGCATTAGAGGTTTCATGTCCAGAAACTAACCTTCTTTCATCCTCTCACTCATCAACGAAGGTGTTGGTTCACCTAGAAACGAAAGTGTGCAAACGAATAGTGTTATTAGCGCTGCCTATAGTTCTATTTTATAACATTTGACATTGGGTATTGAGAAATGGACGTCATTTGACGTCGGGGAATTGAAAAACAGACGTCATTTGATGTTTGGGAATTAAGATTTGACGTCCTTTGACGTCAGGGTGATGAGTCCGACATAAAATTGAATAAAGATGTCTCTTCTTTAGGGAATCAAAGTTAATCTTGTCTTTTTTATTACAAAAATACCACTGATCATTTATGACTTTGGGGTTTTCGGGAACTAGCGTCAAATAGGTGACATTATAGGCCTATTTTGTGTTAGTGTGTCATAATTAATTACATGAAATGAAAATCATCAAAGAATATAACTAGACGGAGCTTAACGTATTTAAGAAGAATATAACTAGACGGAGCTTAACGTATTTAAGAGAGGCTTTTGTCTCCCAAAATATATATATATATATATATATATATATATATATATAATTTCAAATTTCTTTTTTAATTTTAATATATTTTATATATTTGACATCTAATAATTTTTTATATATCTATACAAAGAATTTGTCATTGAATAAAACACTCTAGTTGTCCAATATATTTTTAGTTAAAATAATATAAGTCACTTTTTATTTTACATTAACCAAAATATCATTTTATATTAATTAATTTTCAAAAAAATTTATAATTTAATTCAACCACAAAAAATCACATTCTTTTCATAACACATTAAAACAAGTGAACAAAATAAGAGACAATATAATAATTACATTACTTAATTAACAAAAACATTAAACTGTAAATATTCAGATACTCAAATGAAAATATAAAAATGAAATACACAATATAATTTTTTTTATAATGTCTCAGTTAAAAATAATCAAATTTATAAAGTATATAAAATTTAATTAAACTATAAATTTGGTGCGCACTAGAAGCTGTATACAACAATTTATATTTAAATTATTTAGTAAAATAGTATATTTAAAATAGAGAAACTATGTAATATTTTGGTTCAGTAGTTAAAGAAATATTATAAGGAAATTTAAAATCATTAATCAAATGCAATGATATTCTTATTATAAAAGATAAGTTAAATGAAAATAAGATGTAATGTGTAAAATTGTAATCGCTTGCGTTAATATGGACAAAGTTTGACATCCGTAGTAGTCCAGTTGTAGCCGTACCCAGATATTTTTCAATCCAGCTAGTGGTTTGCGAAGGAACAGGTCAAACCAATTTAAAGCAGTGACTGAAGTGAACTCTCCTATTTCCTTCGTCCCAGACATTTTCTGTTCCTCAAATCACTTCACATTAATACTTTTCCCAATCCCACGCGACACCTTTCACCGTGACCGTCCACCACCATCTACAATCCCTCCACGTCACCCTCAATATCTTATCTGGCACGTTTCTGGAATACGCACACGTGATCAAATCAACATCACTAACATCCGTGTGAAAACGGTGTGAACAACTGGACTTTAGCTGCCACGTCACTCCCAAACCGTATATAAGCAAAGCCCTCCTCTCACTTCATTCAGTTCGAAAAATCCTTTGACGCGCCAAACACAGAGACCACTTGACTCTCTTAAACTCCGATGATGTCGTCCTCCTCCTCCTCCTTCTCCCGCGCCACTCTCACCCCCGAGCAAGAACTCTCCGTCATGGTCGCCGCTCTCACCAACGTCGTCTCCGGCTCCACCTCCTCCGACGCCGTCTCCCTCCCGGACTTCCGCCTCCCCAACGCCTCCCAGCCTCTCGCCGGAAACACCTTCGCGCCGCCCACTATGGACACGTGTCGCGAGTGCAATATCGCTGGCTGCTTGGGCTGCAACTTCTTCCCCGAGGAGAAAAAGAAACAGAAGAGGGCCAAGAAGAAGTACAGAGGCGTGAGGCAGAGGCCATGGGGTAAGTGGGCGGCCGAGATCCGCGACCCTCGCCGTGCGGCCCGTGTCTGGCTCGGGACTTTCAACACGGCCGAGGATGCCGCCCGGGCCTACGACAAGGCCGCCATCGAGTTCCGCGGCCCACGGGCCAAGCTCAATTTTCCCTTAGTGGACGAGTCCTTAAGCATGCAGCAGAGCGAGCCGCAGAGGGTTGCAGCGGAAGAACAAATAAAGAACGAGAATCTCAACCAGGGCATGGAAATGGAGACGCTGGAATTCGGGAACAAAGATACCGAATTCTGGGACAGGATTGGCGAAGCTGATTTTCATCAGCTCATGATGATGATGGATTTCACCGGAGATTCTTCCGACTCCGCCACTGGGAACACTCTTAGTTCCTGACGACTCCCACCAATTAAGTTAATTCAGAAAAATTATTAGTTTTGGTAGTGTGTGCTTAAAAATTAGTACAACTCGGCTAAGCTAGATTATTTGTTAATTACCATTTAGCTAGCTCCATTGCGTATATTTCTGTATATCTTTCTTCCGCTATATTTTACGGAGGAAGCTGCAAAGTACAAACAAATCGAGGGTTTTTTTTTTTTATATATTTTATTTCACTAAACAACTTCTTTTTCACTCTCTTTTCTTTCTGGCGTATTACCATCTATTGAAGCTAGTTTCGAGAACACTTAGTTTGCTAACTCGTGTCACTTTCAGTTTGTACATTTTTGTTATGGGTTTCGGATAACAACGTTGAATTCATCAAAGCTAAGAAAAGGGGAAATTTGTCTTCATTAGATGGTTGTTTTTAGTGTCACAACTGACAGTCAAATGAATGGGTAAGGGATATTCTAACAATAACTGATGTTGGCTGCATTGGAACACAGTCAGTTATGTGTTTGGGTAAGAAAATTTTGGGGGCAAAAGTTTTAGGTGGAGCCCAGTACATGACCTGAGGGTGTTAGATGTTGTCGTGTGGTGCGCACTGGGACAGTGCCGAGGATTCTCTTACCAAGTCCTAAAGAGATTTACGTACTTGGTAGGGCCACGGAATGTCCAACTTGATGCCACGTACAGAGAACCTTACAACAACCTGCAATTTCAGCACGTTTTCATTTCGTCACGTTTTCAATGTGCTCAATGCTTCACGTGCTGGTTTAGTTCAGGAATGGGATTTAAAAAGGAATAACGCCCACAGAAAGAGTATTATTATAAAACGTTTGATTCGCATTACCGAAAGCTGTTGACGTGTGAACAAGAAAAAAGAGATTGTTTTCTGGGTGGATAGCACTGAAGCTATTGTGTTAGTGTTAAGGGATTTTTTTATTAGTTCTTTCTTTGATCTTATCTTCTTCCCAATTTAAGTAACATACTATATATTTTTCTAGTTACATTTGGGTCAAACGTTATGCTTAAATACTCGTTTCAAACACAAAAGGACGTGACATATTCACTGACGCAAACATACTTTTGGCCAGGTCTCAGCTTCTCCGGCTTGACATCACGATCAACAGTAAACGCAGAAATTTTCAATACAATTCCATTCTTCTCTTTTCTTGGATGTACTGTTAACATAAATGTTGTTGGAATTTCGTTATCTATTTTTTTATTTCTATATAAAAATTTATTGACGAATATTTAAATATTTACGGACAAATAACAAGTAATTTATTGTGTAATAGAGTGTCATTAATTATAGTATTTTTTTAAAGATGCAAAGAATCGAATTTATTCAAGATATTAGACATGTAAATTATATTTTACACACAATTCCCTGCTAATTTTAGTTAGTGTTGGATAAAAAAAATCAATTAAATCATATAAAACATACACAAGTGCAGGTAAGAGTTTTGACATTATTGATTATTTTGATAATTGTGTTTTTGTTTTTTAACCGAAGCATATTGAGGTAAAAAGAGTAGGGTTTTAGACCTCGATTCAGCAGTGATGTTTATTTTTCACTTTATACTTCAATTCTTTTGGAATTAAAGCTTATTTCCACCACCACCACCACTACTATTACTATTATTATTAAAGTTTATGTTTTCGTTATAAAATCTCAATTGGATCCTCAAATTTTAAGTTGTCTTAATTGGGTTCTATTTTTTTAAAATTTGTTTTAATTTGGTCCTTTCCGTTAAGGCATCATTGACGATGTTAATGGTGTGTCACATGTCAACTCCTGTTTTTTTATACTTTTTATACTTTTTTATTTTTAATTTCTTTTTACTTTTTTCCTTAAAAAAACAGGTGACACGTGTCAAATTAAGGTTTTGCCACGTGTCAGTTGTAGTTTTTTTAATTAAAAAACTGTCACGTGTCAAATTATGATTCTGCCACGTGTAAAAAATCTCTTGGTCCCTGTACTTATTATTTTGTCTCAATTTAGTCCTAATTTGTTTTTAAACTGGAATAATTTCATTCCTTCCAAATTAAGACCAAATTTATCTTTTATATTAATATTATAATTATATTTTTATTATAATAGATATTTTTTTAAATAAATTAAGTTAATTTAAACTTAAATTTTACATTGAATTTAAAAAATTTTCTACTGCACCATGCATTTAATTGTTACCAACTTAACTACTGTTTTATCTGATGCACCATGAATCAAATGACCCAATTTAAAAGCTTTTATAACTATTTCCATGAATCAAATGACAACGTGTTTTTAAGAGGGAGTTTTAGAAGTTGTAGTAAAAAAAAAAAAAAATTAATTTTTATGCTAATGTCATCTACTTAAAAAAAACAATTCATTAGATTTTCATTTAGGAAAAATAATAAAGTACAATAATAAATAATAAAATATATAAAAAAACAAAATTATTAAGATATTTTTTATTTTCTCTCTTATTGTTTTTTTGAGTTTTTCATATATTGTATTATTCTCTCATGCTTCTTTTTTTGTTATTAAAAAAAAGTTAGACATAAACTCGATATTTCTATCCTCATTTTTTCATATTTTCTCTTTCATTATTAAATAAATAAATAAGATAACTTTCTCTTGTCTCACTTGATAGCTTGATAGTGAACTATTTGTTTAACATTTAACATGATTTTTTATCTCATGACCTTTTTGTATATTTATTTTTTATTAATATAAAAGAAGAGACAATATACTATGTAATTTTTCATAATCAATTTTTAATAGTAATTTGATTATCATAATTTTTTTAGTAATTATGTCTCTCGATTTTTAATTAGATTATGATAAATTAATTTTTAGTCTTAAACTTATATTTTAAATAGATATATTAATAAAAAATATATTATTTTGACTTCCACACAAATTTTGATAAATATCCCTCATTGTGTTGAACAACTTTAAACTTTTGAACAACTTTAAACTTTTGAACAAAGTGAAGACCAAATAATTAATCAATTCAATATTCAACGAGTTCTAGTTTTTTTAAAAATTCATGTGTTTTTTTGCCTTCTCAATCAAAGTAAGCGTAAAAAAAATGGGATAAATTTGAAAACGATTTAAGTATATTATTTTGAAATTGGAAGTATTGATTTTAAAATTTAAGAAGTTTCTAAAATTTGGGTAGTAGATGATAGATGCGAAAGTATAAAAGAAAAGTTGGTGATAATGTCAGAAAGGACATTCCCGGAAAGGGCAGGAAGATATTATGTTAAGGTCACAGGGATTCATATTACGGTTTTTACGCTCTTTTGACGCAGAATCAATTCTACATTATTACGTCATCCTTGCAGTACCCAAAAAGTTCATAGACAAAGTTGAAAGAGACACCGGAAAACAAAAGCACCACAAAAAAAAGTATATATTTTTTTTAATAAAATTGAAAAGAAAAATACCCATTGGCTCCTAATCTCTTTATCTACAAAGGAATCAACATGCTTACTATTCAATTATAGAAATTGTGTTTCTAGGGGTTGATTTCAGAACTATATTAGTACTTTTAAGTTAAAAAAGCTCGATTAAATATAAATGGTTAATATTAATTTAAATGTAATAACTTAAATTATTAATAACATGCTGATAATTTTATTATTATTGTATACTTTTAATATTTTAATTATAATTAATTGAAATACTTTTAATTGTGTATTATTATTTATTTAAATTTATCATTGTTCATAAATTTATAATTCAGAATTAATTACAAAAATAGTATTTAAAAAGTATATTACAATTACAAAGAGTTTTGGAAAACACTATGGCATTATAAATTTATTATAAAAGTAAATATCATTCTCATTTTAAAGTTACATTATTAATATTAATGAATTGTATTTTGATAGAATTTTCTTGAAGATATGTTGATCGAAATGGTTTGTATGAAAATGTTTGTTTAGGAATAATTACTCTCTTTTTTATAAGGAAAATTATACTCTAACCTGAATTTTTTAACCTGTTTTTGACCCGCCTACGTGGCACTGAAACCTGGATTTATTTTAAATGTTTTTGAAAAAAAAAATGAAGGATGAAGTGACGGTTCTGAGCAAGCGGCAAAGTGGGTAGCGTGCTGTGGCCCGCGTGCGCGTGAGGAAAGACCACGTGCGAACCATCTCACAAATCAAAAGATTTGATTTTTTTCACTCTTGCGCGAACCATCTCTCAACCCACTCGAAGCAACCAAGCGGTGCCTTCAGGTTTTCTACAAGCGGTGATCTTTTCACTCAACCGACTCTCAATCTTGTACAAAAATGCGAAGTTGGTAGCGAAAGGAGAAGGAAAAGCACTTGGGCAGTGGAAGAAGCGGTAGAACTAGGAGGTTGCGTGTGAAAATTTTATTCGTCGACCTTTATTGTGTTGTTCATGCGCGTGCTCATAGGTAGAAGAACAGAACCCCTCAAAAAATCCCAAGTTGGGAACGGAAGAAGCGGTAGAACGAGGATGACGTTGGCGGTTCGTTTTTAAGGTGGTGTTTTCTTTTCGCCCAAACCCTTCGCTTTTGTCCATTACATTCTTCAAATGAGTCTTATAGTGTGAAGCGTGGGTGATCAAGAATAATTTGTGGTAAATCGCAAACCTTTGGTGGACCGTGGAAAGCCCTTGGTGTTATGTTTGTCTAAAACTGACGGTGGTGTTTTTGTTATGAATGCAGACCATTGACTCGAAAGGTGGAACGATACATTATTTGTTCCGTTGCTGTTGGTTGGTTTGTTGTTGGTCCCGTTCCAGTTATTTAGGTATATTGTTAGTTGTTTTATTGTTCGTTGGACGTGTGTTGTAATGTTTGATTTAATTTGACGCTTTTGTTGTTGAAGTTTGGATTGTTGTGAATACATTTTATTAATGTTGTTCTTATTTTATTTTACAAGATATGAGTGAAGATAGTGGTCCAAGTAAACATAACAATGGTAGTCATGATAGTGAGGGGAGTGAAGGTCGTGACGTGGGAGAGTTCAGTGATAATACTGAGGTAAGTTAGTTTTATGATACAATGTTTATTGATATTGAATTGAAAGAATGGGTTGTAAATTATGGTTGTGTGTTGTTTTTATTTTACAGATTTTGTTCAGACATTCTTGTAGGACGACATATTTATGTTTATTGAATAGGAATTTAAGTGTGGACCAAAAGTTGCGTATTCAAAGAACATCATTTTGGTGGTTCACTTTGTTGAATGATTCTGTTAAGATAAGTTGAAATGTTCTTGGTGTTTTGGTGGTTCACTCATTGCTGTTAAATTTCTTTAACCAAACATCAGTCGTATTGGACACCCTAGCTTCGTCACCAGCTTCACTAATCCCATCACCAGCTTCACTAACCCTACCAAGATTTAACACAACCCGAACAACTTCATTACATTGATCTTCTTCCGTTAAAGTCCAATCGAACATCACCTGCAATGTAATTTAACTAATGATTAAAAAAACTGTTGTTACATTTAAAACTTCACCAACTCAACTAAATCGATATGGTATGAAAATTAAAAAAACAAAATACCTTGGGTTCAATGAATAGTTTCTCAATGCTTGAAGTCCTTAACTTTAAACATGACCATCGTAATATTCTGGGAAACACTATATCCCTATTATTTGCGCCCAATTCTAACCTCTCAAAATCCCAAATCTAAAAATAACAAATGTTACATCATTCATATGAAAACACAAACACAAAAAATGTAAAACAGATTTCAATATTCAAACATAATAAAATACAACTTACCTGTAAAACCACAACTGACCCTGCCAACGTGATGTTATGGTCATTTTTTTTTGGCTATGAACCACATATGCACGACTTAATGCGTTAACCAAAAAATTGTGCACTACACTCCCCCAATTGAACTTAACCAAACTATCAATATCGTCTAATATTCTAAAAGGCATATTGCAAACCACTTTTGAATTCTTAGGAAAAAACAACACGACAAAGCACAACAATATATACAAACGACAAACATTATCTACATCATCACACTCGGTTTCTATTAGACTTCTAATCATGTTTGTTATACCTTTAATACATATTCTTTCACCACAAAAAAGTGAACCAACTAACCCACATCCATATACATCAAATTCTACTTCTTCACCAATTACACTTAACCCCAAACTAAAACAAACATCAACCACAGATAAAGGCACAAGGTGCTTCCATATGTGAAAGAATTGTTCACCCTCATCCCATCGCCGAAGTAGCTCAACTAGTAGAGGAATGCAGATATCTAAAGATCTCTCTAACTCCAAACACCATTTGAAAGGGGTGAGTCTTATACGTCTCCGGTGTCCATCAGTCAACACGTTTTTTTATCTCCACGATGTGCTTTGTGTCCACAAAATTTATTAGTCGAACCTTCCATTCAATTTTAAGAAATTAAATAATGCTCAACAACCATATTATCATGCACAACATCGAACACCATATAATAATTAACAGCATTAACCCTGTCTTCTTCCTCAACGTCCGCTTTTCCCCCCTCTTTTTTCCCCTTTCGAGCCATGCTGCAACAACAACCTACACAAAACCAATAAACAGACAAAATCAAATCAATAGACCTCAACTACAAAACCTACAACCAAATTCAGAAACAATTTTGACTTTCCCTTACACCGGAAAACCTCCACAAAACATAAATTAACCTTTCCTCTCCGTTAACCGGCGCCGGCAACTGTAAACAAAATGAACTCAAGGAACACAAACTTTTTTATCATCATAATATCGACACACGCAAAAAAAAACCAAAACTTCATCTTTTTATAAAATGAAGTAACATAATAATGGACGAAAGCGAAGGGTTTGGGCGAAAATAAAAAACCACCTTAAAAATGAACCGTCGACGTCGTCCTCGTTCTTCTACCTATGAGCATGCGCAAAAACAACACAACAAAGGTCGAAAAATACAATTTTTGCATGCAACTTCCTCGTTCTACCGCTTCTTCTGCTGCCCAAGTGTTTTTCCTTCTCCTTCCACTACCAATTTTGCATTTTTGTACAAGATTGAGAGTCAGTTGAGTGAAAAGATCACCGCTTGTAGAAAACCTGAAGCCACCGCTTGTAGAAAACCTGAAGCCACCGCTTGGTTGCTTCGAGTGGGTTGAAAGTTGGTTCGCGCAAGAGTGAAAAAAAAATCAAATCTTTCGGTTTGTGAGATGGTCTGTAACATCCCGTCAGGATATTACCAGTTTAAATAAATAAAAAAATTAAATATATAAAGTCATCGCATTTATGAATAACCCCATTTCCCAAAAACGCGGGAAATTTAAAATTTATTAAATGCGCAGATAAAATTTATAAACATCCATTCCATAAACCAAAACGACATTGTTATAGTTTCACCCATCAGGGTTTACAACAGTTTCCAAAAACAAATAAAATAAATATAAGAAGTTTCTTCCAGTAGAACCCCCACTCGCGACTAAGCATCACCGGCTCGACCTGCATCAACATCCTCTGCTCCCGTGTACCGCGTACACGATCATCGCCAAACACAAGCAGATATGGTGAGCTTATGAGAAGAACATACATCATCATAGATATCATATAATCAATTTAACATATATAAGCTCCACAAATAACAAGTACTATCTCTTAACCAAATCACTAACGTCTGGCCACAACCAGACCATTCGGGTTCTACCTCTTCTAGTGATTACCTCAAGGTAATTTGCTGCCAAACCTATCGGTCACGACCGACAGAGCACGTGTGGGAACCTATGCTACGGATCACACACCGCAACGCCAGGTGGAGTTCCTAATTACGAACATAGTCCGTAATGTCCCAAGACTACCAAACTCGTCAGTCAACAACTGAGGAGGGCAATCTAACTGGACCCATCCGTACTGGCCACAACCAGCACACTCACACCGGCAACACTCGCCAACCCGAGCTCAACTCAAGGGTTCCTCGTGTTCATCCGCCATCCCGAGCTCAACTCGAGGGATGCCATTCCGAGCTCAACTCGAGGAATGTACGTGCTTAACCCCTATCCCGAGCTCAACTCAAGGGATACGTTCCGAGCTCAACTCAAGGAACCAAGCAATCTTACCTTTAAAGCACCACCAAAATCCTTGTAGAACACCCTACAAAGTCCAACAACTAGGACTTACAGTAGCCAAATCGCCTAACGGGGGACACGTACCGCTAGGCGCCACAGCTTCCAGACCGCCTGGCGGGGGACACGTACCGTCAGGCGCTAAGCGCCTCAAGATCCATAAAATTTTGCCACCACCGCCCAGCGGGTCTCTCTTTGCCGCCAGGCGGACGCTGATTCATATGTCACGTATTTTCTCGCTATCGCCTGGCGAAAACTGCCTGCCGCTAGGCGCCTCCCACACCATGATCCCACTATTTCCTCACTATCGCCTGGCGGGTGCGATCCCACTGCCAGGCGCCACACCAGTAATATACCTTTACTGGTTTTTCGTGACTTAGTTCAAGTTCACCACAAAGGTCTTGCACAATTACATTCTCAGATAGATGAAACCCATTCACATCATGTGTACAATTGTAAACTGGTTTATCGAATTAGACATACGTAAGTTCAACTAACCCAATACTCAATGTGCCCCTGCAGCTACTACCTCTATAAACTCTATTATTTACTTCCCTTCAAGTCCCGATTTTCCCCACTTACAACCTTACTTCACAACCTTCTTACTTAGGATTCACACAATTCCTACTATTTGACAATTCCTGAAATTCATAAAATATAACTTGCCTCTCGTCATCGTGTACATTCACTAACTCTGTACTGGTCTAGAACACAGGTTCCACACTCATGTTAGAATCCTCCCTCAACTACACCAAAATTCTCTTTCTCTCTTCACACTTAATTATCAACACTAACTCTGATTTTTTTATCATTCTTTCTTACATCCTATTACCCCTTTCCACTACTTCAGTAGTATGAAGATGGCTCCCTCCACCCATTATAGTCAGCAACACCCACGACATGTAAAAACACCAACTTCTAAGATGGCGCCTGGCGACAACGCCCGTGCCGCCAGGCGGTTCAAGTAAATAGGGTAGATTTCCAGAATTTTACAGCAGCTATGCGATCCTTCTTTCATTCTCCATCACTTCTCTCTGCATCCCAGAATTACCTTCCCCCTCGAATACTTAATCATGACATCACCCTCTAACTTTAACTCTAATAGTTCACAA
>Ga0214545_1005964_pt1 | contig 21596 bp, 8 predicted proteins | sample CNSS4metaG_FD_160064 | JGI IMG/M metagenome (GOLD analysis project Ga0214545, IMG submission 160064) | Root nodule microbial communities from cowpea collected in UCLA plant growth center, Los Angeles, California, USA - CNSS4 | ecosystem: Host-associated > Plants > Roots > Nodule | place: USA...
TATATATATATATATATATTAATTATATACACACACGGTGATATGCTCTACATTACCACGCAATTACTTCTTCAATTGAAACTAGTTCTCAGGCCATGCAAGTTTATTATATCATAAAATCGAATCAAAGCCAACCCAGTGTGCTTTATTGACGTACACATATCTCCAAGTGCATTAAATAGCAAAGTAAAGGCCACATATTATGATATATAAAACATGCATTAATTGAATATAAGTGAAAAATGTATGTAATAAATTCTCACCGAGAGTTTGAAGAGTTGATGAGAGTAGTTAGCCAAACTATTGAAGCAATAAGGATGAGAAAACAAACAACCACCAACAGATTTAACCATAACTTAACTCACTTGCCTCGAAACGTGAGTGAAAAGAGGAAGGGAGAAAAAGTGAGAGTGTGTGAGAGAGAAAAAGACTTTTACTTTTAATTAATAAGTTATATTTATTGATTTTTTTTAAAAATTTTATATATTATATTTTTATTTTAAAATGAAAGCTGATATATCTATAAATTACTCTTTTAATTTTTGTATTAATAAATTAATTAATTCATTTAAATTTCATTGATAAAAATAATTTTAATTATACAAAAACATTTATTCCAAATTTTCTTTCTTCTGGTATATAATTTGTTTCACCATTACTTATTGATATTTTATTATTCTTTTAATTTTTGTTTTAATTAATTAATTCATCCATTTCAATTTTATTGATAAAATAATTTTAATTATAGAAAAATATTTATTTTAAATCTTTTTTCTTTTATAGTGTAGAACTTTTATCACCATTAATTATTCATAGTTTATTATTCTTTTAATAACTTTTTAATTAATTAATTAATTCATTTAAATTTTACTGATAATAATAATTTTAATTATAAAAAAACATTTATCCCATATTTTGTTTTTTTATAGTATAAAATTTTTGTTAATATTAATTATTGATATTTAATTACTCCTTTAATTTTAGTGATAATTAATTAATTATTTAATTTAAATTTATTAATAAAAGTAATTTTAATTATAGGAAAATATGTATTTCAATTTTTTTTCTTTTATATTATAAGATTTTTCTCACCAATAATTATTGATATTTTATTACTCTTGTAATTTTTGTGTTAATTAATTAATATATTTATTTAAATTTTAGTGATAAAAATAATTTTAATTATAAAAAAAATATTTATTCTAAATTTCCTTTCTTTTATGGTGTAAGATTTTTTCCATCATTAATTATTGATATTTGATTACTTTTTTTAATTTGAGTTAATTAATTACTTAATTCATTTATAGCAAAAATTGTATTCCATTTATTTAAATTTTAATTAATTCATTCAATCAGAATTAATTATTGATTTAAGATTATAGAAAAACATAACATTTGCAAAACTAAATAATAATAATAATAAAATTTTAATGATGTGGGAAAAGAGAAACTAAGCCGCATGCTAACCCAATACAAAGATTCATTACATAAAAAATCCTAATTATTTTTACTTCTCTCCAAACCTTGATTCAGATGTTTATTTCACCTTTTCGTGAGCTCTTTCCTTCATGAGTGTCGTTACCGAATCTTGTGACCATGCTTATCGTCACGCCTTCGTCGTTCGTTATCGACAACATCAAACATTAGGGAAGCCCCTCAGTCACCTTGCGAATGCCCAGTTTACCTCTTCTTCCACAACGCGAGAGCTTCTTCTTCTTGTGGATCTCGCCTCCTCCACCAATGCCTCTATGATGTGATCGGAAGCATCGTCAGGTGGCCACGCTGTTGTCTTCCTCACCCTTGTGCAAATGTTTGTTCCCCAATTTGTTTCTCTCTCCGGCAAACATCAGCCACGTCGTTGATGTCTTCTCTATTCTCCGTTTGATGAATCTCTTAGTGCTTTATTTTTTGTATGTGTTTTGTTTCTGTATAGTAATGAAGATTAATGAATGGAGATAATTTAATGTGTGGTTGGTGATTTTTGGTTGAGGGGATGGATTTGTGATGGTTTGGGCAGGTGAATGGTGTTGGGGATGACTCTTTGTATATATATATTTTTTCTGATTAATAGGTTGTTATTTGGACATGATTTGTGTGGTTGTTTTTGTTTTTTTTTTTTTCTAATACATGCGGGTGTTGGAACTAAATAGTGGTAATGGAAACTCTTTGTTGAAGTTCATTTTGTAATTTTGAATCACTACAAAAAATTATATATATAACGACGTCTTTAATATGGAAATTATTTGAAACCGTAGTTTTTTGTGATAAAATTTATTAATGATATTGAATGAACTTTATGTTTATTTTTGTTTAATTTTCTCACGAGTTCTAGTATGAAAATAGGATTGACAGATTTAAAGCACTTACAAGAATAAAAATATATTTGAATTTGAAGCAAATAAATAATCACCACCGAAGTAAATATTATTCATAAATTTTCTGTCAATCTATAAATGCTAGAAGGATGAATACATCGCTAAATGTACCTAATGGACTTTTACCAACAACTTTTGTTTGTCGGTAATCCATTGAAAAATGCTATTACTAATTGATTTTTACAATTATCGATGAATATAGGTCATTAGTAAATCGAGTTTGTTTTTTTTTTTAATATAAATAATATGTAAATTTAACATTTATATATTGTTGGTAAAAAAAGTAAAGATAAAAATATTAATTTCATCTGAATATCAAAAGAAGCCAAGGCAAAGGGATGATAAGAATATACTATCTCAATTGCATATGATGACTAATTACATAAAGAGGGTCACAATTTAAAAAGAAAAAGGTATGCTAAAATGAAAACTTGAAAGGATAATTTAAGCAAAAAGGACAAAATAAAGAAAGAAAAGAAATGGGGAATCATGTTGAGACCATCAAATTTTGTCATAGAGTTAATCTTTTAAAAATAAAGCAGTCGGGATTTGAAATAATGTGTGACTATCTTTTTTTATCCATAAAAGTAAAAAATATCTCTCGCTACCCCATTGAGCCAAAAAATAATATTTTTTTTTTCAAACAATGTTCACTACAAGAAAATTCCTCATTAACAACCAATTTTAGTGACCAAAAGTTGTTAGTTAATGACCAATTTAGATACCAATTTACAAAATAAAAAATTATTGGTTATAAAATTAGTCACTATTATGAATAAAAATTTATAATTGGTGGTTAAATTGGCCACTAATTAATTCAAAACTAATTTAGAAATAAATTCCTTTGATATCAAAAACTTTGGTAGCTAATATTTAGTGACTAACTTTCTTTGGTAGTTAAATTATAGAAATCAATTTAGAGACCAATTATAATTTTTTATCCATAATTGTAATTAATTTTGTTGGTAGTCACTGTAGTGACTAATTTATATACAAATTTACAAAATAAAAAATTATTAGTTATAGAAATAGTCATTGTTATAAATAAAAAATTATAATTGGTTACTAAAATGAGTTGTTAATGAAACATTTTCTTGTAGTGAATTATTATTGCAAAAGTTAACTTAAAGTGGACACCAAAAAGCACCTAGTAGTCTAAATCAAAGGTAATTTTTTTAGTGCAAATTAAGGCCTAATTATTTTTAGTACTAATATTTAACTATTAAATTAATTATAAAATTATGTTTAAAAAAAGGCCAAAAATATTAGTACTAATATACCTCTATTAAATTAATTATAAGTTTATGTTTGAAAATAATTTTTAATTAATTTTTTATTAGTGTCTACTACATTTTATTAGTATTAAAAATGATATTTAATGAGTCAAAACTTTTTTCCAATAAATTATAAATTTTTTTAGGAAAATAAAAGATTAGTTATCTTTATTTTCTTATAATCAATTTTTATTCTATTTTCTTGTTTGATTTTTCTATGACTTCAATTTTGATTATATTTTATTCTTTTATTTTTATGTGAATGTAATTTTGATTATATTTTCTTTTTTATCTACATGTGACTTCAATTTTAATATTAATTTTTTATTTCATCTCTACGTGACTTCAATTTTGATTCTCCTTTCTTCTTTTATCTCTATGTGACTTTAATTTTGATTTTATTTTCTTCTTTTATCTCTTTGTGACTTCTCATCTACTAATTTCACTTTTTTCCCCTCATTGCTTTCTTCTATTTTAGAATTATTCTTTTGAAGGTTTTGAAAGATTTCATTCCTTAAATCTTATACAACTGTGCGTACCAATATTTTTATTCTCATGGTTAATATGTTTTTCTTTTTATCTGTGTTGATGTTGTTTTTATTCTATTTATTAAATTTTTATTAGTATTATAAATAAGAAATGTGTTTCTTTTGTATGGTTTTGTTTAGAGATTAGGGTTTAGTGTTCTAGTTGAGAAACAATAATTTTTTTTAAATTATTTTTTATTAATGATTAATCTCAAAATAAACTTTGCATGTTTATGAAACATTTGAGACTTGAGAAATATGAAGTGACTCGAGACTTCAAGATACTACAAGTTCACGATCGAGTTTACTCTCTTGACAACTGGAACCATGTTTTATTGTCTTAACTCATTCTTTTTATATACTTATTTTTAGTAGTATTTTATATATTATAATTTTTTTTATTTCATATAAAATTATATAGATATGTCAACTAGAAAATTTGAATAAGACTATTAGAAAATCCAAAAGAAGGAAAAAGTTGAAGCTTTAATTGCATCACAAAAAGACATTGAATACATTTATAAACATAGATAAGAAATATGAATTAGAAAATACAATTAGGTGTTCTTTGAATGAACAAGATAATAATAATAATAATAATAATAATAATAATAATAATAATATAGATATATGTGAAATCAACAATAGAGGAAGAAAAATAGTTAATGATGAATATAAGTTTGATTCTCAAACTCATGATAACGATTAAAAATATATAAAAAAATTACACATATTAGTCTTGTTATATATTAAAAAAATGTTAAATGAAATTAATTTTGATAATTTAATAAATAATTTTATCTAAAAAAAACTCGAAAAACTTGAACAAATTTTTGTCAGATACCTTCGTTTGCTTAAAAGTCTTTCACATTCAAATTGGCTCTTCTTTCATATATTCAAAATTCCACCTTCTCCATCTATTGTTGGATTATGTATTCAATATATGTCTCTGTCCCCCATATTTTACAACACATCTTACTGGTAATTTTATTAAATTCCATTTCTTGAACGCATATTAAATGAATATAATTATTTCTTATTATTTCTTGAAACTTTAGTATTTTCATTTATTGAACTTTGTTTTCCCCTCATTCATTTGCATCCTATTTTTATAATCTCTCTTTTCCTTTTCCTCACGCTGCTACTTTTTCATTTTGCAACCAATTGTAACTAAATCCTTTCAAGAAATGTAAAAGGCTTCATGGGTATATTTGTGAACTGGTGTGAGGTTTAGGCAAAGTGGTAGAAGAAGAAAGCATGAAAGAGAAACTTTGAGAATGAATTTATTACATAAGGTATTAATACAAAGGTTTATATATAGTAATACATGAATAACAGAAATATACAGACGTAACAGACTGCAATATATATATATATATATATATATATATAGATATATATATATATATATATATATATATATATCCCTAACAACTAGGTTTCCATTCTTACCTCTACAGGAAAATAGACATTTAATGTTAGTTAACAAAGTAAAAGTTTATACTATCCAGTCAATAACATCAGATTTGTTTCGCACATGCAATAATCGACTATAAAATTGTCGATGCTAACTTTTTATTAATTTTTAATTAAGACAGTTTAGCGTCAACTAAGGTATTACTAAATAAAATTTATTTTAAATATTAATTTAATTTGTGTTAGTTTAGCTGATGCTGCTAATAATGATTTATAAAAAAAAAATGTAGTAGATTAAGGAGATGAAAAAAAAGAGTATAGATGAAAGAGAAAAGTATTCACAAAGAAGATGAGTGAAGATAAGTGTGAATGAAGAAAATGATTGTGAATGAAAACGAGAAAGAAACCGTAATTTACTTTCTCGCTTTATTAATGCAAGAAAATGTATATAGAGAGCGAGAAAGAAAACTGTGAATAAAGAGACTTTTTGTCTTTAAATCCAAGACTTTAAATTAAAAGTAAATTACGGTCTCTATTCACCATCGTAAAAGCTACAAATTTATAACATATAAATGAATGTCGATTTATTAACTTAAAAAAATATAAATATTAACATAAAATAAAATTAATGTCAATTATGCTAATGTTAATATAAATATTTTTACTTATTGAAAAAAAGGTAGAAATAAATAGTGTTGCCTTCTGTCTAAGTTGACTATATTAATATTTAACATTTAGTATTGGTTTAGTAGATGCCAATTTAATACTAATACAAATATTTATTTATTAAATAAATTAAAAATAATTAGTGTCAACTTAAAGTTAGTTAAGTCAACTTTATTAGTAACTAAATCATTTAAAAATAATTTTATGTTTTTTAACATTGCTAAGAAAAACTAATCTTTTATATGTATTATTGTCGGTTAAGTTAATTCTAATATAACATTATCATTTAATTAATGTTAATATTTATAAGTTAATTTGGTTGTTTTTGTAGTCTATATTATTGTTGCTAACTCTAATTTCAACTTATTATAAGTGTGATAAAATTGAGAATGAACATAATTTGTATATCGTGGCATGAATTAGGAAAGCTCTTGTTGTAACAAATCTGATATGACAAATAAATACGTTGTGTTGTAATGGTTACAAAATCAAAGCAAACACTAATCTGATAAGGCCATTTTCGCTTTATCCTACCTGTCCCTCTTAATTATCCTTGATTTATCTTTTTAACATAAAACAATAATTTTGTGAAAAATCACTTGTAAAAATTTGTCATTTGTTGAACTATATGTGTTTTTTTTGGTTAGTATTGTAGTTATTAGGATTTTTTTTTTTGAGTTTGTTTTTTTGGGAGGTTTTTGTCTTCCGTTTTAAGTTGATTACTCATGAGGTAAATATATTTGTTTTCTTATTTTTATTTTTTATTCTCTTTCTTTTCTTTTTATTTCTTTTTATATTTTTGTCCTCTTTCAATTTATTTTTTATTTGTTATTACTGATAATATAAAACTTTATATCATGATCATTGTAATATCCCATTTAATTTATAAACACAATTAAAGGAAACGTCCCACATAAGATAGTAAAATCACGCAGTCTTGGAGTTCCCGACATCACTCCTACAAAACCAAGCACACCACGATGCCAACAAAAGCAGGATAACAGTTTTAACTAAGAGTTTACAGTCTAATGGCAACGAATACAGGGGCCATAGCCCTAAAGAAGACATCAAGAAGAGAAGTGTAAGATCCAGTCCCGACGACTAAGCGGTGGAATCACCATTCCTCTGTTGACCACGAGAACTTCGCCCATCTGCTCCCATCAACCAAGTCGATGATCATCGCAAGAAAGAATAGCCACATACAACACAACCATGCAACGAAACGGGTAAGCTAGAGCCAACAACATATGCATCATAAAGTCAAAAGCATTTTCATCATCTCACATCCAAATAATCAACCAAACATGTTATGACCCTCAATCAATACACTACGACTCGACTCGACTCATCCGGAGACGTATAACTTAGTCGGATTCAGCGGATGCATGCACTTGTGGTGGATACCTCTGCTCGAACCTGAGCTGCTCATCCCCGAGCTATGTGTTACAAGTGTTACGATGAATCAAAACTCCCTCACCACAAGGTTAGCCCTTAATGAATTTCAGGCCTCCTGCTACTCTCACCACAGGAGTCAGTCCGCTCTAAATGAGACTAACTGGCCCCTTAGAGTGTCAGGATACAGTCCTTACCTTGAATCCTTACTTAGTTATACAGATGGGGCACCACCATGGACACCCACTAACAAGGCCATGGGATTACGTCCCGACCATTGAAGCACAGCCCTGGGAACCTCACCTAGAGATCCTCAAGGACTTACGCACTGACACAAATCCAGCAAGCATAAAACCACAATAGGAGAATATTAATCATGTCCACATTCCCACGTCCATCTCAACACGATGACACCTCATTTGTATCGCATGTTTAATTCTTACCATTGGTCACCACCCCTTCATGAGTATAGGGCCTCATCTCATAACAATAATGTGTCCCTTTAGTTTCAAACCACTCATTAATTTCTCATGCCAAGACCATACCTAACCCGTCATACGTCATTCATAATTCATACCAAACATACAAAATACTCTATTATACACATGTCCATCATCACACAATCATACTTAACCAAAATAGATCACTCGGGAACCATCAAACATCCAAATCATAGCACAGTCTCGCCCAGCACCTCGCTCAGGCAGAGGAGTCTCGCTCAGGCGAGCTCCCCCTCCGCCTAGGCGAGGGCACAAGAGTAGGAGCATGAGCAACACGGGATCTCGCTTAGGCGAGATCCCTCTCGCCTGGGCGAGTTGCCTGCTCGCTCAAAAGTTGAGCGAGTCGCCTGGGCGACTTTTCCTGCGAACTGGCCAAGGTGAGCCCTTGCTTGTCTCGCCTAGGCGAGATTGGGTCGCCTGGGCGAGATTTACAGATCTCGCCGTTGTTTCACCTGTAACCGCCATGTTTTCCGATCAAATAACACATGCAAAGTACTTCCACACATCAAAACGACAGATTCAACCATGCAATCAACAATCAACCATAAACAGTTCCAAAGGAGGACTCGAAACCAGAACCCTAACTTCCCGTACCTGGAAAAGGCTAACAGTTGGGTTTTTGGGCACGAACAAGAACCACAGCAGCTCCTAGAGCCCGATTCGCAAGTGAGCAGAACAATGGCCAAGCCAAACGTGAATCTGAAGAACGTCGGAACCCTAGCAGAGGTAAAGACGACTGTGGCTCAAGGCAAGGACAAAGCTTTTTTTGAGAATAGTAAGGGACTTTAGGTTTAGGGCAGACCTAAGAACTTATATGTTGGGCCGGCCTTAGGCCCATTTACAAGGGCAGCCCACTAACCTTAGGGCAGAAATAAAAATGGGTTCTTACAATCATTTAAATATTCCTTTTTTGTCTAAAAGACTCATCTTTAGTCTTTACCCTGATTATTGGAAAAAAGGAAAAAAATATCCTAATGGGAGAAGCTTATGGCTTTTTGATAAGGACTGAGCTAAGCAGAAAAGAACAAAACATCAAATGAAAGATATTCTTGCAACACTAATCATAAGACAATACATTAGTTGATTTGTATTAAATTTATCTTATATAAATTATATTTTTCATAACCTCATATCAAATATTTATAACATATATAACTTGCTTTACTTTCTTAAAGTTAATTTAGATTTCGTTTTCACCCAGTCTAAATTTAATGCTACCAAATTTTAAATGAAAAATAATTTATGAACATTTTAATTTTGTCTATATTTATTATATAGTTTTTTTTCTATCTTTCTCATCATATCACATAACCTATAAATTTATCTTTTTTATTATCTTTCTAAATGTATTTTAAGTATTAATACACCTTTTTAGTACCCATGAATCATTATTAGTGTTAAATTTTGTTGACAATAACGTTTTCCATGCAAATAATGGTTTTGCTCCTAATCTATGAAAAATAAGTTTAACGAGATGAGACAAAAATGAAATAAAATCTGAATTACTAATAGGTGAAAGAAAATCTATTATATTTGGTAGAGATGATAGAGAAAGAAAAAAAGATAAGAAAAGAATTAGTGAAAGAAAAACAATATTTCAACTAAAAAAATGAGTATAAAGAAAAAATATTTTATTTAGTATTAATGTTTTTATTAATTATTATTAATATTATTTTATTAATTATTTATTACTGTTATTATAATAAACAAAGTAATAGAGCTAGAAAATATACTATAATATATTACAAAAAATCAATTTACTTGCCTAATCAACTATAAATATGCGTGTGTCAAATTCTTTTCATTGACAAAAATACATTATTAAAAAATATTTAAAACACTCCAATCCATATATTTTAAACCATAATTACTTAACCTTTTCTTTAATATATGATAAATGCTATGCACACACATCTGGCCCGATTAATACTAAATCTGCGCACTCCAACGTATTTACGAGACTCAAGACTCGCCAAGTAACCCACCCTGATTTCAAAAACGTGAAAGTCAAGTTACTCAAATTTCTAAAAGAAAAAAGTTATTTTAACACCTTTTTCAATTTTGACTTCCATTTTACATCAAATTTAATAATAAAATATTTTATTAATGTTATAAAAATAAATATATGTAAAATATTATAATAAAATAATAGTATTGTGAAGTGTTAAATGGTAGTAATAGAAAATTTGTAGTGTCAAACTATCACTGTTCTTTCTAAAACGAATTTCTATTTAATACAATTTCTTTCTTTTTCTTACTTTAAGTATTTTAAATGAATTTAAGAGTTAGCAAATACCTGTTCCTACAATCATTTGGATTAAACTGCCAAATTAAAATATTGCTCTCTAAATGTCATTAGCCTTTATGTCAGCGTTTATTTCCTCTACTGTGATCCAATAATTAACCTACTAATCTTATACATAACACTTCCCATTTTGTTTTACATCTGTTCAAATATCATGTCAATAACTCCGGGTGTTTGTTTCCATCTATATGTATGACAATGTGAACAGTTGCTCTATGATATATATATCTGTCAATATTACTCTGCCTTTTGGTGCCAATAATACTTAATTCACCCACAATGTTTAAGTTTCCTTTAATAGGTATTGAGGTATTTTATTATCTAGTTAGTTATAATGCAACTTTTTGGGTATATACACTAGTTATTTGAGTGGTTTGATTTATTTTACTTCCCTGAATTTCAGATCATCTTATATTTAATTATAAATGCAATAGTTACAAAATTTATATAAACGAACTCTTTTATAATAAATCTGTAATGGCAACCATGCTCAAAAGCAATTATTTAGATTATTGACTTCCGTGGTCGGTTATAACATTATTTCCATTTGAAATTCTTAAAGATTGCTGATACAATTTATTTTTGCTGGCAAGATTCCATTTGGTTTTGCACACTCAACAATATTACATTAACGTAAGATACACTCACATCTCACAACTAGAGAAGGTGAGAGTGTCGAGAATAGTTCAAGTGTGAGTCAAAGTTTTATATTGGATAGAATAGACAACGTTAAACACTATATAAGAATAAAGATACATAACACCATTGTTTTCAAATTTTAGTATAAAACTAGTATCAAATACCTCATATGTATAATACTAATGTCATATATATCTAGAACTACAATCTTTGAATAACCATGAAGATAACCATAACATATGAAACATAACCCAATATCCCAACAGAGAGAGAAACATAACCGAATAACCCAAGAGAGAGAGAGATGGTGTCAAACTTTTTTTATCAAATATTTGTAAGTTCAATCCAGAACTTGGATAACATTTAGGCATATCAGCAGGTGGTGGAGGGACTGAAGTTGAAGGCATTGGTCCGTTCCCAACCTCAAAAGTCATGGCTAGTCCCCACGGCACATGATCTTCCATATGGCAATGCATCAGCCAAACCCCTATAAGTAAATCAACTCATTAGTTTGTCACCATATATAGTCTAGTTCATACACCTACATCTCAACAATGTTACTTTAATATTTACTTGCAGAATATTTATTTTAGTTTAACTTAATTTGAATGTTTATGAATTTCAAACAAAAAGTAACTGAAACAATCAACATAAAGAGACTCAATACCTGGATTGTCTGCGCGGAATCTGATAGCAGCCCATCCTCCCAGAGGCACGCCAACAGTGTTACGTAATTGCGGGTTATTCACATTAAAATTGGCTCTATCTGTGTCGTTGTCAAAATTCCCGAATCCTTGAGCCAAAACGTGAAAGTCATAACCATGAAGGTGCATGGGGTGGTTTTGCCCCAGAAGAAGTGCGGTATTCTGAAACACAATTTCCACAGTTGAATTGAAAGTGAGTTTCTTCGCCTTGGTTGATTTTGGAGCAAACAGAAGGCTCGTATTATAAGCATTGTCCAGATTGGTGAAGTCAAACATAAGTGGAGGTTTGTCAGGGAAATCTGTAGTGTACACTCCACTCACATTATTGTAGAAAGCTTCCAACATAGACATCTTTATACCCGCGGGGATCGCAAACGACTCGTTGTTCATGCTCGCAGAAGTCCTGTGACCCAATTCGCCAGCACACGACTTATTGGAAGCATTCTTGGAATCACACAGTTCTAGGTTAAATCCAATGGTAACCAACATGTGTTCATCAACATCAACCGGCACCGGAACCCAGTGTGGGGCCCCCACCTTGCCCGTCACGTTGCCGTAGAATTTAAAAGTCGTGTCTGTGTCGTCGGCGGGTGTCATAGTTGGCATTATGGGCTCTGATGATGGTGGCGCATTGTCGTAAATAACTGTGCCACGAGCTATGTTCTTGTCGTGGTCATCGAAATTAACAACGTAAGGAGAGGCTACCATGTAGTACGAACCGTTGGGTTGGTTCGCTGTGAATAACACGTCAGCACTCTGACCAGGGGCAATAACGATGATGTCGGTGTAGTAGTCTTCGGTGTATGAGGCATCGACGGCAAGAACTGTGAAGTTGTGGTTTGCAATCTTAAAGAAAAGGTCGTAATTGAGTGCAGCGTTGATCATTCGGAGCATGTACGTCTTTCCATGCTTGACTTTCATCTTGAATGTCTCTGAATTATATACAAAAGATCAAATTTGAATTTTTGTTGCACATTTAGAGACTCAAATAATAATTTTGTTGTTTCAAAAATTAAATTTACTTATTGTGTATTTATGTGTGAAATAATCATTTTTAGCTGTAGTTAATGAAGCCAACATACCATCTTCAGTACAGTTGAGAAGACCACTGGTCAAACCATTGATTGTAAAGGCATAAGATGTGTTTGGCCCACCACCAGTAACCTGTGCTTCGGCCGTAATATCCTCAACATTAGAATTATACAAATCTCCTGCATTTAAATTTTAAAAAAAATTAAATATGAACAAAATTACGATATTTTGAAGTATTGCAGAATATAAGATGGTGTATGAGCTAGATTTCCATGGTAGACAGAGAAAAATGTGTTATATAAAGGTAAAAGAAAAATTTCAAAACAAAATAGCAAACTAACAAAGTTCTTATAGCAATCTTGTTAGGATATATATCTAAAAGAAATGAAATTAGTAGGTACCTAATATAATAGGAACTTGTTTGTACGGTTTAGGAAACAGAAATTTGCCCGAACGAGGGTGAATGATGAAAGCACCATGAACAGTTGCGCGTAAATATGTTGCATGAGCATGCCACCATAGTGTTCCTTCTTGTTGTGTTACGTTGAATTTGTATGTGTATTTACTATTTGGAGGAATTGGACACTGAGTTACATATTCAGGACCATCTGCCCAAATACTAAACCGCTGAAACACTCCATGCCTGCACATTTACTTCCAAATTCCAACCTCAGCGATGCATTATTTGTTTATCAAATCAAAAACTTTCTCTTAATTTTCGATGTTTGTTTGCTAAAGTATGAATTGTTTACCAATGAAGAGTGATATCGTATGGTCCCTCGTTGAGAACATGGACAATTACAGTGTCTCCTTCTGTCACATTTATGGTTGGTCCAGGGAAAAGTCCGTTCGCCGTGACAATCACTTGCTCTTGACAAAAGCGTTTGATGGTCGTATTCTGAATCTGAAATACATGAAATTGCAATAATATGAACATTCCTCTACACAAAGTTATACGTTCCAAAGTGAAGCTCAAGACGTGTATTATGTATCTAATATGAGAAGAGCTTACTCTGAAAGTGTGTTCAACAATGGCTGCTGAAGCCAGGGAAGAAGCTAGAAGAGCAAAAGCACATGCAAGCCAAAACTCCAATAGCTTCATGTTTAAGAAGAGAAACTAGAAGACAAATACAAGCTTTTTATCAAATGATAAAACTATTGGTAGTCTTGGTATGAAAAGTGCACTTGCATCACATCACATGCTATATAGCCGGGGAAATTTGTCGTCTTCTATGTTTAAAATCAAATTAAGAGAATCAAAATTACTTTCTCAAATTAAAAACATGGAAACTCATTAGGATTTGTCGTCTTCTATATGCTTATTTAAGTTGACGAGTTTGGTTTCGATATATTCATTCATTGATTCGATTTATAATAAGCAGTCACTTGCTTATTAATTATTAATTATTTTATTTAATGAAAATAACAGGTAGTAATTCAAGATTATCCAAATAATTTCTGAATAAAGAACGAGTAAATGAAACAAATTAAGATAGGACATAGGGAAAACAAATTATTTATCCTTGGAAACAATTATACTTTATTTTGATAGGAAATGAAATTATGATGAATAACTGAGAACCAAAATATTTGTTGAAGTAATTTTGAATGAAATTAGATAAATGATGGTACATATAAAAAAGAATTCCCGTTTGTTCTGTTTATCATTTTACATCTTTAAATTACTATTAATTAACTTATGCTTATCTAATAGACTTGATATTTATTTATTGGAATAGTCCTTTTAAAATGAAGACGGCTCACAAATTTTTATTTCACGACGAAAATATGAAAAATGTGTTCCAATTGTTAAGCAATATATTATTCACTTACAGATCTGCTTCTGGATTCAAAAATGGTTCCATTCGTGTCAGATGCATCTTCAAAATAAAATAAAAAATGGCCAAAACCCTGATTAATTATTTTTTTTATAACTAGTTTTAAACGCGTAGCACGACTTGATATTTATTTTTGTGTATTTTAATGATAGTAAATATATATTATATTAAAAAGAATTTAAAATTTGAAAAAATAAATAATAAACTGTTTTTAAATTTATAATTAAATATTAAATAAAATCATCACAAAAAATATTTATATATCTAGAAAATTAATGTATGTATAAATTAAGTAATAGACTTTATAAAAATATAAATGACAAAGCATGTGCAAGAAATATAGAATATGCATAGATATATAGAATAGTTTGACTAAAACTACAATTTAGTGCATAAAATACTGGTTTAATATATTGATAAAATTCATCTTATTTGTATATCAACAAACTTGTTTAATATGTGTTATTAGGCTTGTCTAGTCGGTATATATCTTTAAAGGTGAGGATATATCTGGTTAAGTTGAATAGAGATCTACAACTTTGGAGTAAGTCTCTAAGATTGAACTTCCATGAGGTTATTAAGTAATCTTGCTACAAGAGGAATCAATGTAAGGTTACTTAGAACTTTATCTTGGATCAATTAATTCTGCATATTTGAATTGGAAGTATTTGAAGGTTGTTGTATTCATTGAATTTATCATAGTTGCTTTTAGACATATAAACTAAATTTAACCTTCACTCCACTCAATCTATATAATTACTACTATTTATATTGCACTCTTTATCAAAATCTAAAAACCCAAAAAAGCAAACTACCAATATACTTGCTAAGTCCTTGTGGATATGAGACTTGTTCATACTACTACGTACCAGTGCACTTGCTTGGAAATGGTTTTTGAGAAACAACCATCATTAGGCTCATTTAATCAATATATAGACAAACTCGTCTAATAAGTGTATAGACATAGTTGTCTAATGTATATGAGTAGACTCATCTAATCAATGATATGGAATGACTCATTTAATATTTTTTGGTATACTTACCTAATCAGTGTATGAAAAAACTCATTTAATGGGTGTTGTTAGACTCATCTAATTAGTATATTAATAAAATTGTCTTTTGTGTATCTCTAGACTCGTCTAACTAATGTATGAACGAATTTGGATTCTTTCTTGGATTTTTCTATGTAGTTTCTCTGTTGTTCCTTCAAAATACGTTAATGGCCACTGATTTTAAAACTTTAAAATATATTACAACGATTTTTAAGTATCAATACAATGTATTTTTAATGCTCAGAAAGGGGACAACACCATAAAACTTGGTAGAAAATATGGACTCTATGAACTAACTCATTTAATTTGTTTTATTATATCTCTAATCATTGTATGAACAAACTCTTCAATGCGTATTGATAAACTCATATATTTAAAGTAAGGACAAACTTCTTTAATATGTATCGCAAAACTCGTATAATCAATTAATAAACTAAGTCATCTATTTGTATTAATAGACTCGTCTAAATTATGTATGAATAGACTCATCTAGTATCTACTATTAGACTCGTCTAATCATTTATGAATTTTCTTATCTAATGTGCGTTTTTAGACTTGTATATTTAGTGTATGAACATACCTGTGTAACTTGTATTGTTATACACATGTACTTAATCTGTGGACAAAGTTGTCTAGTATGTACTTCTAGACTCGTATAGTCAATGTATAGTTTGACTCATATAATCAATGTATGGTTTGACTCGTCTAATCAATAAATGGAGTGACTCATCTAATGTATTTTGGAATACTTGTCTAATCAGTTTAACAAAAAAAACTTATCTAATATGTTTTGCCATATTCATCTAATTAGTGTATGAATAAAGTTATCTAATATGCATAGTTATATATTCGTTTAATTAGTATATATATAAAGTCATCTAATGTGTATTAGTAGACTCATCTAATCAATCTAAGAACAAAGTTATCTAATATTTTTTTCTAGACTCATCTAATTAATATATGAATGATTTGTCATATATTTTCTTTTACATCAAACAAATGGATCAAATTTATTAAATAATAAAAAAACTTATATAAAAATCACATAATTCAAACATTGTAGAACACTTTTTCCTTCAAAATATTTCAAAGTTGTTCCATTAGTATCATTCATATACAATATTAGTACCAAAAATAAAATAAAATAAACTTAAATTTTAATTAGTTTTTCCAGAATTTTTATTTATTTTTTAAAAATTGTGATATATTTTTAAATAAATAATTTAATCCAATAAGCATCAATAAAATTTATGTATTTTTCAATGAATTTTTTTAAAATTTAAACTACTATGTCACATAATAAAATAATTATTAACTCTTAATTTTTTTTTAATAAATTAAACTATATAAAAAATAAACACAATCCAATAAATATTAAAAGTATTATAGTAATTAAACGTGTTTTTGATGTTGAAATAAATAATAATAATTAAAAACAAAAATGAATTTTTTAAATAATTTCTTAAATTAAACTACTATTTTATTAAGTTTTTTTTGTAGTAACTTTTTGGATATATAGTTTTAAGATATTTATTAATTATTGAAATTAAATTTTGTATAAATTAAACTATATAAAAACAAACATAACCTATTTTTATATTAAAAAATATTACAGTAATAATGTGTTTTTAATATTGAAATAAATAATAATAAATAAAATAAAACTACAACTAATCATAAAATATATTGTGAAACCTAAAATGTTTTTAATAAAAGTTTAAATATATTGTGAATATTTTTTAATTATTGAAATTAAACTTTTTATAATTTAAACTATATAAAAATTAATCATAATTCAATAAAAATACAATAATTAAAGTATATTAAAATAAAAATAAAATAACACTTATAATTAAAATATTAAACAGAAATAAAGCAGTTTATAAAATATATTTTACAACATATATTTAAAAATAATCTAAAAATAAAAATTATAATTACAACTATAATTTTTATGAAGAAAATGTTCATAACTATATATGAAAATACAAAACTGTGATAAAAAGCTTATAATTAAAATATTAAAGGATTTTAAATTTTTTTATAAAATATATTTTACAATATATATTTAAAAATTATATAAAGATAAAAAACATATTTAATCTATCAAATAATTATTGATTAAAGATTATATAATTATATTTTTTTTGAAAGAAAATCTCATAAAGATATTTTTTATGAATATTTTAAATAGTTTTTTGGATATGTAATTTTTATATAATAAAATAGTTATTAATCATTAAAATTAAACCTTTTTATATAATTTAGAAAATAAGGGAGTGTTTGTGTTACATAAAAGAAGTAGTTATTAGAGAGAAAAAAAGAAACAAAATGAAGTAAATAAAATAAAAAACTTACAGAATTTAGTTTTTTTTTTAAAAAAGTAAATAATAGGGAAATGACCAAATAATTATAATTATTTATAAGTGTGAATAAAAAAATGGATAATATAATAATTTTGTTAATATTTTTTTTTCTTTGTATATAATATTAATTTCTTAATATATAATAGATATCTTCAAAAGATAATTCATCCCCCTTTCATTATGTTTCTAAAATAGTATTTTTCACCAATCATTAATTTTCGCATGTCATGTACACACCTTCCTCTTGCAATAAAAAAAAAAGAGAGAGAGAGAAAGACATCTATTTTTTTTCTTTTTTCTTTAAACAATAAAAGATAAATGTGAGGATATATAATACAAAACATATGTTTAAAATTAAAATCAATCTTTCAAATTTGAAAAAGTTACTTTTTTTAATCTAAAATAACATTAAAATGAATAATTTTAAAAATAAATATAAAATAGGGTGCTTCATAATTTTAATGTAAAATATAATACAAAAAATAGGTATCGATATATATTAATATTAGAAACTTTGAAAATTTTGGATAATTCTTATAGTTTTTGAGATTAAACGTCAATATTAGTAATTATAAATTTTAATAGTACAATTCAATAGTCAACTTTGGTTATATCAATTTTTTTTTTATAAATTTGACTAAAAATTATTTTAATGTCACAAGTTGAAACAAGAGTTTAAAAATATGGTAGAAATTATTTTCCACTTTTTAATTTTTTTACTCTAAAATTTGTTAAGTAAAACCTTTAAATTGATTGAAAAAAATAATATGCAGACTAGATAAGAAGATATCTTTTCAAATTTTATTACATATTTGAAGTTGATATTTTCGACATTCAATACATGATTCTACTATTTTCTTTTGTTAGATTTTATTGTTTTGTTTTAAATTATAGTTTGTGTTTACTTGAATATATTATATTAGAGTCATTATTTAAGAGTAATAAAGATATATCATATAAGATAGTCAAATTAAATGGTGAACTTATTATAAAGAAAAGTCAAAGACAAACAAATATTTAAAAATATATACAATAATATGAATTATAAGTGAAATGTATAACACACACCTTTAATTTCAACCCCTGTTATTAATTGTAAATAATTTCATTGTAACATCTCATTTAATAGCTTTTATGCTAATAAACAAAACATTATATCGCGATTAAACAAAATAGATAGTAAAAATAAGCTTTTATATATATATATATATATATATATATATATATATATATATATATATATATATATATATATATATATATATATATATATATATATATATATATATATATATATCATCTATAATCACACTCTATGCTAAAAAGAGTTTAAACGAACATCCAACGTTTTACAAAAAAACATGGAATGGGGACTACTGTTAGGGGTCTCATATTATGGATCAACTCTTATCCAAGAGGGGAGTGTCTTCACCTATATTTTCATCTGCTCACACTAAACGTAGGTGATCATTGCAAAAGGAAAAACATACAAAGAAAACAAACATAGGCAAGAAGGGTAAGCTAACTTAATTAGGAGAAATCTTGCACTTCAGTTACGAATACCAAGCATAGTTTTTCACATTCATCATAATTAATTTAAACTACCATAACACAACACAGATACATTGACTATAGACTCAATATCCGGATTATGTAAGCGACATTGGATCTCTTGGTGGCTTGCACCTGTGAAGGTTTCCAAACTCTGCAGAGTTTGGGCTCAAGGGGTTATCACCCAACCACTCCTAGGGTAAGTCCCCTTCGCGTCTAAGATTGATCGGGTCCAAAGACTAGGACCTCCTGCTACTCCTTACGACATAATCCATTATACTTTACATGAGCCTTAATGGTTATTGGAGCGTCAACATACCAACCAAAACTGAGTCCTTATGTCCTTACATATACTAAAACATTTCCCTTAGAATTTCCCTTGAAATCCTAGTTCAACCACATCATCTCATGTTCCAACTTCATACAATTTCACCACTCATGTTATTAGTAACTACAATCCAAACATATAATAGACTAATTGCACATTTTCTCATTCAAACATATAAATTCCTCCATTTAAAAATGAAAATTAAACACTAAGATGTAGTGGTTCTCGCTCAAGCTAGAAGATCTAGCCCAAGTGAGAGGCTATCTCGCTGAGGCGGGTAATTCTTGCCTGAGCGAGACTCCAAACAGTGGGCAATTAAAATTTTGGGCGAATTCTCGCTCAGGCTAAGTTGTTTTGCTTAGACGAGAGTGTCTCTCTCTTAAGCGAGACCAGCTTGCCTAGGCGACAATTCACGCAGGAACAAAGGTGGGTTTTCTAGCATTTTCGCTTAGGCGAGAGCTGTTCACCTAGGCAAAATACCAAATTTTCAATCTGTTCTTACATGCAGAACCCATAATTTTCACTCCAACATCCAAATTCAGCACAACAATTGATTCAATCATCAAACAAGCACATATTCATGCAATCAAAGTCATCAAAAATAATTCCTAAACGAAATTTGAGCGAATTAGTTAGCTTCCCTTACCTTTCTACTGTTTTTGGGCTGGGAAAGATCAATCTCAACTAGCAAGGGCAGAAACCTCAATTCAACTTAAAGAATTTTGTCATCAGAACACAGGGAGAGGAAGAACCTATGATTAAACCCCATAATAGAGACATATTTTCGAATTTAAAGTTGAACATGACCATACATGAGAGGATTGACTTCAGGGGCGGAACTTAAGCTTGACAGAGGGGAGCCACGACTCCCCCAAGGTTTTTTTTTTTTTTATATATATATATATATATATATATATATATATATATATATATATATATATACTATTTATATAATTTAATTTTTAAAAATTTTATTTAAATTTAAAAATCAGGTTTTTCTTTTTGTAATTTATTTTACTTCTTCATTTAATTTCTTTATTTTCGGTACCTCCATCTCTTTTTCTAATTTTTTTTATTCCAATTTTCATCATCATTCTCTTATCATTTTCAAAATCAAACGACAACATAACAAAATTGAGGAGTTAAGAAACATTTTGGACCGAACAATTATTTCTTTTGAGTAAGTTCATTTTTTACCCTTTTTTTTTCTGAAACAATATGTTTTCCTCTTGTATGTGGCTTTTCTACGCTCTAGGCATATCTTTATGATCATAAAATCATACTCTAATTGTTGATCAAACTCTCTTTGTGTAGATAGAACTATTTTAGCTTTTGAAGTTATAGGGAAAGAACAATATTAGGAATCTACTTTAAGAGAAGGGAAGCTAATTATTTACAAGGTGTTAATTTTCTTAATATATTGAGTCTTAGTTTTGAGATTTAATTTGGGATACTCATAATTTATCTTTTCCTAAATAGGTGAGAGGTGACAAATTTCTATTAAAAAAATTATGATAAAAAGTAGAAGAATTGTTTCTTTTTACAAGAGGAATATTTGTGATGAAAATGAAAAAAATGCATTTACATCATCTAAACTTGAAAAACTCACGATAATTCAAAAATTGAAGAAA
>Ga0214545_1005967_pt1 | contig 21588 bp, 17 predicted proteins | sample CNSS4metaG_FD_160064 | JGI IMG/M metagenome (GOLD analysis project Ga0214545, IMG submission 160064) | Root nodule microbial communities from cowpea collected in UCLA plant growth center, Los Angeles, California, USA - CNSS4 | ecosystem: Host-associated > Plants > Roots > Nodule | place: USA...
ACAGTTATTTTTCTCTTATTTTCTCCGTACATTTTATTTTATTTTTTATAAATATACTTTTATTTTATTTATTAACTTAATAACATTACAACATCATCAATTATTAATATAATTCAAAAAAATGTGTCATCAATTATTAATATAATTCAAAAAAATGTGTACACACAGGCGCGATAGCGCCTGTGTTTACACTAGTATCAATGTAACGACGATCTCGTCAAACTTATTCGCAAACACAAGACATTAAAAAAATAATATTAAATAAAATTTATATCAATAAATATTCGCTCCTAAACCTAAACTCTAAATAGAACAATCCTTTACCACCATTAAAGACCGTGAATCAAACCGACATAAGATATTAACCTACAAAACTTTAAACCAAATGAATGTAATCTAAAATTTAAAATTATGAATGTGAGTTTAATTTTTTTTTTTAATTTTTTCAACTTTTTTACTTTTTTTTTTCAATATAAAATTTAAACGTACACTTAAGTTAACGCTAACGGTTACAAATTACTGGTTTAATTAAACCAACGACGGAACTAATTTTCATGACACTTATTAAATGGATCGTAAAATTAGAAATGAAATCAGCACAACGATTTGAAACAACAATGTATAATTAAGAACATAGTACGTGATATCAAAGCTTTGTATGTGATATAAGCTCTAACATAAACCTTATTATGACATCAAACAAACAAGCTGAAAAATTAACATAATTATCACATCAAACACTCCTGCAACCCTAGCAAATAAACACAAAGATATTTGACTGAAGAGGCATCCTGTGCTGCCATGAATGCAGAGGACGCTTTATTGGCAGAGTCTAAACACAGATAATTTGATTAAAGATGCATCCTGTGCTCCCATCAATGCAGAGAACGCTTTATTGGCAGAGTCTAAATCTTAGAGGAAGCCTGAAGCATCAAGCATTCACTGTTTAGGCTGCAGGGGAAGTAGCAAAGTAAACAATGAAAAACCAATCACAGTTCTTCAAAATCAGTAGTTAAAAGATTAGAAATATATTTTTGTACCAGAAAACGTTCCTTGAAAAGATCAATGACTTCCTGTGGATCAACTTTTGTCTCTGTATAAGCGTCAATCTTGTTCAGCTCCTGTAAAAGAAACATTTTCTTTCATAAGGGTTCTTCTTGTCAAAATCATGAAATTGAGGACTCATGCAGCAAATTGCAAACTTCATTACATAAACAAAGTGCCATTTCCACAAAGAATGGAAGAAATTTTACACAGAACTAATTATGGGTACCTTAATCCATGTTGCAAGTTTAGGCCTTCCTTCTATGATGTCATGTTTGAATAACTCAGCAAAGACAATCTGAAATCTTTCAACAAATGGAATATATGCTATGTCCACCTGATCATACAATCATTTAAAAATTATAAGAAAGAAAAGCTGCATACATTGATATTATCAAATACTACACCAATATGCTACTTTTGGATTAAATCATGAGTTCTTCCTTTCATCATATTGAAAATGTTGTGTTTCACATGCACCACGACGAGGATCGGTAATTGGTCAGAAAACAACAACTTTACAAGGAAGATGAAAAATGAGGATCACTGAGTTGATTTCAACTTACAAAACTGAGTTCACCAAGCAAGAATGGGCCATCATCAAATTTACCAAGAGCATTCTCCAAGTATTCAAAAGCAGAACCTGGTTTAAATCACCATTATAAGAACCAAAAAATGAAGAAAAAGAAAACTTTCCTCTATTTACAAACTTGAATATGGCGCTTACTGGCTTCTTGTACAGCATCTCCTTTCAATGAAAGGAACAGGTCTCTGGTGAATGTATTAACATGGGATATCAATTGCTCACCAAACTCTTTCTTCGCAGGATCCTAAAATAATTTCAACTTCACATTATTAATCTACTCCAACAACTGAAAAAAAGATGATAAGAAAAGGTATGAAGTGAAAAAAACAGAAGTAATGTGCAGTGCTTAGTTCTTACAGTGGGAAACAAAGGTGTCCCTTCAAAGCTGGCATCTACATATTTGATCAAATCAAGACTTTCTCCCAAAATTTTGCCGTTGTGCTCCAATGCTGGCACCTACAAATAAATTACATTTTAGGGAAACAAATTCAACTTGCTAAACCAAACCAAACCAAATCAAATCAACATAGCAAAATGAACCCCTTTAGTTACCCTCATTTGTCTAAGTTACTAACTCACCTTATTTTCAGGGTAGACTTTCTCCTTATACCAAGCTGGCCTATCTTGAAGATCAATAGGGACCAATTTGATCTTGTCTTGTAGCCCCTATGGTGTGAGTTAGCAGCATGAGAATTAAACATATGAGTAGAATATTGTAGACAAGACAGAGGAAATTTGAAGAAAGAACCTTGTAGTTCCTAGTGATCCAAACACGTTGTGCATAGGGGCAACCATAACTGGTGTACAACCTAAGGAAATGGTAAAAAGGTGAGGACTTGACATCTGAAAATTGAAGCAAAACCATGAAAAGAAAGTGAATTCTGGAGAACCTGGTGGTGCCATCAAAAAGAGGAGGTTGATCGGAGGTGGATGTCAATGGAGGAGGACGAACACTGTGAAAGTCACAGAGAGAGACAGAGAGCGCATTAGAAAAGAGGGTAGTTTTGGAATAAGAAGGTTGCAGAATGTAGAGAAGGGAGAACTTTCTTACAAAGTAGCCATTGATGTTGCTCTTCACAGAAAATCTCAAGGATTGAGTGGACAAAACCAGAATGGTGTCTGAGTTCAAGCGAGTTTGGTCCTTTTATGCTGTTGCCTTTCCTATGGGTCCCACCAGCTGATTTTTTTATTTTTCTTCAAAGTAGTTCCGGGATTCATCCCCTAATCTAACCTAATCTTATGGAGAACAATCATCATTTTATACATTTTACACCAAAAGGGAACGATATTTTCACAATTAAAATTTAACATTTTTTTTAAATTTAACTTAGGGTAATATGTTTTTTAAGTGGTTTCAGAATATAAAAAATAAAAAGAATAGAAAGTTACATCAAAAATATTATTTCAAATTATAAGAAAAAATTATTAAAATTTAATTATAAAAAATAATTATTTTTCTTTTATATATTTATATATAATTTATATGTTTTTTCTTTTCTTTTATACCAATAACAAAACAAAATATAGTTAAGAATATCAAAATGTATTTAAACTCCTACGTTAATAGGAGTCACACTTTTACATGTAATTTGTAAGTTTACTTGTTTTTGTCATTTTATAAATATTCAACACCAAGAAGAAGCTACCGACAACAAAATACAGTATAGTTAAAAGTTCAAAAAGTATTTAAACTCCTAAGTTAGTAGGAGTCTGTTTTATTAAGGTTGGACTAAAAAAATTAACTTTTTAATTATTAATCAAATTAAATCTGATTTATTTAATTTGCAGATTAAATAGATTTGAATGTGATTAAAGATGAGGTAATCTCAAAGTCATGAACAACACTCTTTATTATTATTTTTTACAACTTTTTCATAATTTTTTTATTATAATTATTTATTATTTTTAATTATATAGATTTATAATTTGATTTTTTTAAGTATAATTATTTATTACTTTTAGTTATTTAGACTATCAATTTAGTTCTTTCAAAATTAAAATGTTATTTAATAATAATTAGATAATTTGAATGTTCAATTTATTTTTTACCATTTAAGTTTTAACCAATAAAATAAAGAAATATTTTTTTTAAACTGTTATAAAAAAATAAGTTGATTATACTGTGATAAATATATAAAATAAATTATAAAAAAAATTGATAACATTATAATAAATATATAACATAAATTGTAAAAATAAAATATTTTTCTGTAAGTCACCTCACCTAGTTCATAAACCTATAGTGGATTGAGTTGAATTAGAAACTTTTTGACTCACCAAATTATGAATTAAATTAAATCAACTTATTTTCAATTTAATTTATAATAGAATCCAATTTTTTAATCCATTTGATTCACTTTATTATTCTTATTTTTAATTAAAAGTATTATAAAATAATGTTATTTTACTTATTTTTGGCAAGGATGAAAAATTCAATTTGAATTCCTAAACTTATTAAATTACTTTATTATTTTTATTTTTAATTAAAAATACAATAAAATAATGTTATTTTACTTATTTTTGACAAGGATGAAAATTTCAACTTGAATTCCTAAACTTATAAGGATAATGATACTCATATTTATGTTTTATTTTATATGTACTTGTTATATACTTGTTTGTATAACCTATAAATTTATTAAATATCATTTTTATTCTCTCTCTAAATGTATATTAAATGATAATTCATCTTTTGATGTCCATGAATCAATTTTCATCTTACAATTACCCATTTCATGTTGGCTTAGTTTCTGCCTTTTGCATTTGTCCATTTCATGATCCAAAAAGGGAAACGCAAGTAGATGGGAGAAGAGAAGGGAGAACTATTTAGGAGATAACTGCTTCATGATGTTAAAATATTAATTTTTTATATAAAATATTTTGAATTTAGTTAATGCATATTGATATTTTAAATTTAATTAATTATCTATAATAAAATTAAAAAAATATTTATTGTATATAATTTATTTTTAATAATTATAATAAAAATAGTTTTTTTTGTTATCATAATCTATAACAATATATAAAAGGGATTTCTCTTTTTTTTCCACTTTTTATTTTTTAATTTTATCTTTAATTATTATTTTAAAAATTAATTATTTTATAATTATTTTTTTGTAACCTTTTTTTTATTTTGACCGTTATTCTAAAAACTTTTTTAAACAGTTATTTTATTTAATAACTATTTTAAAATTAATTATATATATTTTAAAAATAAATATTATTGATTTTATAAAAATTAAAAAATCTAGATATAGTATCAAATATTCGCTAGTAAAAGAAAAGTAAATACACGTCCGCGTAGGCAGATATATGAATTTTCATTAGTTTTATATTAACGTGATTTAAAGCTTATTTTAATATTACTTATATATTATTATATTATATTAAAATATTTTACTAATCTTAAAATTTTATTAGTTAAATATTTAAGTTTTATATTTATACATTATTATATTAATTTATAAAACAAAAGAAAATTAGAAACCCTACCCGGAAATGGGTTTATGGAGAATTCAAAATGAAATTCAGCAATACAGTTCCGAAATCAAATTTTATTATTGTAAATAAGTTCATTGAGGGATATTTTTTTTTTCTTAAATTGAATTTATTCTGGAAAAAAAATCATTTTGATTAGTTTATTATATAAAAATTGTGTACAAAAGTATTTGAGAATCATTTTTTTATTAATTTTAACCTCTATATATTATAAATTTACATGACAGTAAGTCAACAAGTTAAGTCTTCAAGATGAGACAAAGTCAACATACAATGCGTTAGCTTTCACAGAAGAGGAACGTGTTCATACATAAGATCACAAACCAATTGATAAAAATGAAAAATTTTCATTGGTTAGAATCTGAATCAAAATCCTGTCTACATTCATGTTCTGTTTGTACGACTGGTTTCAATAATTCTGAACGATTAGAATACATTATATTTAAATTATCTGTAATTATTTTTTTAAAATATTTTATTTGAATAGAGTATTTAAAATATTTTATATTTTAATTTTGGTTATAAAGTAATTGAATTTATCTTTTAAAATACAATTTTATTATAAAAACCGTATTTTAAAATTAAAATTTACGAAATAAATATTAATCAAATTTAAATAATATTTAATAATTAATTTTTTAATATGTATATTTGTATAATGTGTATAAAAAGAAAATACTTAGTCGTAAAATTTTAATTTCCTTTTTTGGTCATTTTATTTATTTTTTTAGTTATTTAATTTTACTAAATAAATAAATCACAATTTCATATTGTCTCGTACAGACACACTATCAGATAAAGTGACCTTTTAAAACAATTTGAAGTGGTAGCATAAAGTTTAGGGATCGTATCTTAGTTTATTAGATTTTTTAAAAAGGGTTAGTTTGTTGAAAACGACCTGATTTTATTAACACCAATATGGCTTTAAACGGTCAAATGAATACAATGTATATGTGAGATCATGGGTAGCTCAAGACTTTTGGAAGGTGTATGGCAAATAAAAAAATTAGGCTTTTTATTTAAAATTTATTTTTTGAATTTTTTTATGTAAGAAATAATTAATTTCATTTGATATTTTTTCCTAGATTGATAACAAGATTAATTCATTTAATCTTGTGAGATTAAATATTGACATTGTTGTCAACAATATTGTGACATTGTTGACATTTCTTGTAACATTGTTGATACTGAAATTGTTAATATTATTTTATAAGTTATATGTATTTGAAAAATAATTTAATCTTTTTATATAATTAATAATTAAAATTGGTTTATCATTTTCCATACCTATAATTTCTCTTAAAATATTTAAATATAAAAATTAATCAAATTTATCATTATCCAACAAATTATCACGTTATAAAGATTTTTTAAGGTTTAAGCATTTTTCTATAAAAAATGCACAATCTAATGACTTCAATTTTGTTAACATTACATAAAAAAACAAAAAATATCTTCATATATTTTAAATTGTTCAAATCTACTTTGAAATATGATAATTTTTTTATCTACAATATACAAAAAGTAATCAATTCTAAATAATTTTTGAAGAGATTTTACAATTTCATTTTTAATGTTTTCATCAAATTGTTTCTTTTTGCGTCTAATATGTTTTTCACAAAACTTAGGTTCTTTTCAAATCGTTAATAAGTCTTTTTCCCCCTAAACTTGAATTATCTTTCTGTAGAAAATTCAACTTTGAATTGTGCTCCAATTAATCTATTATCCACCAACAGACTAACCCCTAATCTAATTAATAATTTTGTAAAAAAATTACAGTTCCTCGTCAAAATATATGCAAAAAAACGCTTGAAACCTATAAATCGAAAAGTACATAAAAACAAAATTGGGCAAAAGAAAAGCATTTCTAATTTTAATACAAATCCAAAATAGAATATAAACTATAGCAACACAAATAGAAAGAAGTCCAAACTTGTGAATCATTTGCTCAAAAGTTCTTCTTGGCAAAAACTTTATAAATAGACCTACCAGATTTTTACAGGAATGAGTCTTTTGGATATCTATATCATTCTTTCAATTGAATAATATACTATTGTCTTCATGTTATTGATTCCATCTTTGTCAGGGATAGCCACATGTTTCTTGCACATGTTGAATTATAGACCTTAATCAAACACATTCACAACTTTCTCCATGTAATAATAAAAATTTTGTATGATTAGACGATGTTGCTACTATGGTTTGTTTCATATACCATTATGAAATCATTGTGCTACCACATGTGAACAAATATCCTGTTTGTGATCAATCATTGTGGCATTGTGAGGATATGATAAATAACATGCATCTGCATGACCCATTAGATCTTATTTTGAATCATTTGGATAAAATAAGCTCATATTCACAGTACCCTTAAGGTAACAAAGTATATGTTTTACTCCAATCCAATGTCTTCTTGTAGGTGAAGAATTATATCTTGCTCACAAATTTATAGCAAATGATGTATCAGGTCGAGTATTACTAGCAAGATACATTAATGCTCCTATAGCACTAAGATATGGTATTTCAGGACCAAAAAGTTCTTCATCTTTTTTCTTGAGTTTTAAAAAGAGTCTTTATCAAAATCTAACGACCTCGCCACCATTGGAGTGCATAATGAATGTGATTTGTCCATATAGAACTTTTTAAGCACTTTCATTATATAAGTTTCTTGATATACAAAAACACCTTTGTGTAAATACTCAATTTGTAATCTCAAACAAAACTTTGTCCTTCTAAGATCCATCATCTCAAATTCTTTCTTTAAACAATCAATTGCCTTTGTGAGCTTATTAGGAGTTCCAACGATGTTTATGCCATCTACATAAACAATAATTATGACAAATTCATTCTCAGATCTTTTCGTATAAATACAAGGACAAATAGGGTCATTTTTATACTCTTCCTTTAACAAGTACTCACTAAGACGATTGTACCACATACGTCCTGATTGTTTCAATCCATAAAGGGACTTATTCAACTTTGTTGAATAATCCTCTTTAGAATTTGCTTTGTTGGGCAAGCTAAATCCTTCGTAGAGTTCCATATAAATATCATTCTCAAGAGAACCATACAAATAGGCTGTAACTATATCCATGAGCTGTAAATTCAGAACTTCTGGTGCAACAAGGCTAATTAAATATCTAAATGTTGTTGCATTCAATACTGGAGAATATGTCTCTTCAAAATCAATACCAGGTCTTTGTGACAAACCTTGAGCATCAAATCGTGCTTTGTATCTAAGAATTTCATCATTCTCATTTCATTTTTGTAAAAAATCTCATTTGTACCTACTAAATTTTACACTCTCAGGTGTGTGAACTACAAGTTCAAAAACCTTTTGTTTAGCAAGCGAATCTAATTTTGCTTGGATTTTATCTTTCCATTTTGGCCAATCATTTCTCTGTTGACAATCTTTAATTGTCATTGGTTCTTGATCCTTATTTTCACTTCTAACATCCATTACTACATTATATGCAAAAGACTTGTCAATGTTGACTTTATTTCGGTTATATATTATATGATTCATGACATAATTTATTGAGATCTCATCATTTTCAAAAATTTCAGGTACCTGAGATTCTTCTAGAACCGAATCATTAATTATGTCAAAAGAATCTTTTGGGACTTTTACCCCTTCGATTAGGTCATCTTTCCTTTTTGCCCCCTTTTCTCATATGAGGATTTTTTATCTTTGGAATTGACAGGCCTACCACGCTTTAGGCGTGTTTGAGATTCATTTGCTATATTAGATTGTCCAATAGGAATATCAATTATGATTGGAGCATTAGCAACGAGTATATGCGACATAGTTACCCTTTTTGTGTCAGTAAAAGCATTTGGTACTTGGTTGGCTAATTTTTTAAATGAATTATCCGTTGAACTTCTAGTTCACATTCTTTTGTATGAGGATCAAGATGAGATAATGATAATTCATTCCAACCAATATCCTTTTCCAATTTCTTTCTTTCTCCCCCTAACGTTGGAAAAATCGATTCATCAAAATGACTATCACTAGATCGAGCTGTAAAGAAGTCACCTGTTGATGGTTCAAGATATTTTATTATCGACAACGAGTCATATCCAACATATATTCCCAAAAGTCTTTGAGTACCCATCATAGTCCTTTTTGTGGAGGATTTGGGACATATACAACACACCAAAAAAATTCTTAAATGAGAAATATTAGGTTGCTGATCAAAAACCAACTACAGAAAAGAGTATTTATGATAACTTGTTGGTATGATGCGAATCAATACTGCAACATGCAGAATTGTATATCCCCAAGTAGTCCTTGGAAGATTAGCTTTCATAAGTAATGGTCTTGCAATCAATTTTATACGTTTTATCTATGACTCTACAAGTCCATTTTGAGTATAAACATGTGCTACTGGATGTTCAACTTCAATTCCAATTGACATACAATACTCATTAAAGGCATGAGATGTAAATTCACAAGCATTATCAAGACAAATTTTCTTAATTGGATAATCTAGGAAGTGGGCTCTTAACTTGATCAATTGTGCTAATAACTTAGCAAATACCTGATTTTGAGTTGATAGTAAACAAAATATGTGACCATCTAGTGGATGCATCCATGAAATATATAAATGATCCATATGATGAGTGTATTGGGCCACAATTATCACCCTGTATTCGTTCTAAAAATATGATTGACTCATTTATAATTTTTTCTGGTGATGGTCTTATTATCAACTTTCCCTACAAACATGCAGTACTTGAGAAATCATTGGACTGAAGAAGTTTTTGACTTTTAAGTGGATGTCCATATGAGTTTTAAACTATTTTTCACATCATGGTATATTTAGGATGACCCAATCGATCATGCCAAACAAGAAATTTATTTCTATTTGTAAGCTTTTAGCTTATAATGACATGCATCTCAATAACATTACTATATGTATAGTACAAGCCATAAGAGAAGGGTGATAATTTCTCCAATACAAAGTTTTTATTCGACTCAATTCGAGTGATATAAAGATATTCAATATCTCTTTCATTATTTGTCTCAATATGATATTCATTTAGACGAATATCCTTGAAACTTAATAAGTTTCTATAGGACTTAGGAGAATAAAATTCATTTTTAATATGCAATGTTGTACCTCTTGGTAGAAGTACAATAGCTTTTTCAATGCCTTCAATTATATTTGTAGTACCAGAAATAATATTAACATTAACTTCTGGCATTACCAAACAAGAGAAAAATTTATTACTCTTGAGAATTGTATGAGTTGTTGCACTATCATAAGACACATATCCTCATCATTGGTGTCAGTGCCAACATTTATTATTCATATAAACACAAATATCAATATGAGAAAATTTCATTTTTTAACACTCTCATCACCAATGAGGTGATCAATGCTTCCATTTGGTTAAGCAAAGAAAATAACAATATCGATATGAGTAGCATCCATATGGCCATAATCAGAATCATCATCTTCATACGCAAAGTGTGTTTTTATGTTCTTTACATTAATTTTTAAGATGCTTTGATGTACGATAAGTACAACTCAAATGGCATTTACCACCGTAATGATAACTTATATTCTCATCTTGCACCCACTTTTATATTATGAAATTACCTTATCTCTAGTCGATCTGGGACTTCCAACACATGTCCCTCATGTCGAGGTATACACATGTCGTGCGTGAGACTAGACATTAATGGATGGACCGATAGCGGCCTGATAGTGGATGGAATTATATTCCCAACAAACACAAATCTCGCTAGGATAGGCTTTAAACAATGACTCTGATACCATGTTAAGAAGTGGACTTTAAGCCTAACTCAACCTCACAAAATTGGCTTGTAAGGTGAGTTTTGCACCACATTTCTCTTTTCCTTTTTCACATTATTATGCTACTTCTTGTGACAAAATGTGTCTTTGAAATTTCCTTTATAACCATGTCCATAATCATTATCACAACCATGAAAATATAAATCAAATTTTGTTGCATTTACTTCTGGGAATGGAGTAGAACCGTTGGACAAGTTTCATGATTTTCGATCAAAAGCTTATTGCTTTGTTCAGCCATACAAAGGCATGAAATAAATTCAGAATATTTGTGAAATCTCCTTTCACAATATTGTTGTCGTTGGAGCAAATTACTTGCTCAGATGCTTTATTTCTTTTTTGAGATAAGTATGTTTTTTATCCCTGTACTAACATGCTAAATTGGAAATCGTCCCTCTGCCAAAGTTTATATAAAAATGATCCTTTTACTTTTATAATGAGTGAAAAGTATCCTCCATTTTAAATAGTGTTAAATATGTAATGACTTGGCAAACGATGTAGATGACGTGGCATTTTTTTACCTTAACAATTGTTACTGTAATTAAAACATTTATTTAATTACAATTTTTTGTAATTTACGTTTGAAAGTGTTCTTGTAGAGAAAAAATAAGGGATATTAGGAAACACAAATAATGTCTTACCTCAATCCTTAATCTCTCAAGCTGGCTCCTTCTTGACTTGTACATGTCGTTTCCTAATGTAAGCGGCCTGGACCCTTAAGAGGTTACCTACATAGAGGGCTCCGACAATCAAGTCAGCAAGAATTCTCAAAAGTCAAATCTTGGATCAGGGAATTAATGAAAGTGTACCTCCTAATTGTTGGGGTCCACACATATTTATAGAGTTATTAATTATGTATGCTATCCTTATGGCCTGGGCTCTCCTAGCTATGCTGGGCCAACGTTTGGAGCCTAGATGGGTCTGGGCCAAGCCCAAGTCCTATGTTAAGGTTGTTGTTACTAGGGGCCTTGTTTATGATATTCTAAGTTTGAAGTTAGCAACTTGTTATTATGTATTATCCTTTACAGTGGGCGGCTTGGGCCGCTATGTGATCATGCTTAACTGGTTGCTCATGCACTGATTTTATTTGTGGGGCTATACCTAGGCGGTCTTGGTTGTGTAGTTACCTTGGTCCGCCTAGGTATATTAAATAAAGTAAATACTTTTAATTTTATTTTTGTTTGCATAAATGAATGAAAAGGTGTTATTAACTTTTTAGGTAAATCCGTGAGTTAGAAAGAATATGCGAAAGTGGTGTGTGAGTGCTCTGAAGATGGTGTGCTCTTGAGAGAGGTAAATCTAGTGTACGAATTTTGATCAAGAACCTAATAGGGTTTTCGTCTACTGTAGCAGTGTAGAAGAGTGAGTGTAACGAGTGCGAGGTTAGAGAAAGTGAATCCTAGGGTTTTCGTCCGTGATAGTAAAGGTATGTTTTATGATTTTTTGATTTTGCAAATGATAAATTGGGTTAGTAATTGATGTTATTGTAGTTAATTTGATTAAGTTTTTATTTTTCAATCGCATATGAATTCATTGTTTTGAAACACATTATAATGTGGGGTTATCTGTTTGAATCAGTGTTAGAAATTGAATGAAATGGGGGAAATTAGGTTCAATTTAACAATTCACCACATGGGGAAATTTGTGAGGGCGAAAAAGAAGTTGGTTTACGTTGGTGGGGAGAAACATAGGATACATAATGTTGATCATGATATCTGGTCGTATTTTAAAGTTGTGAATATAGTAAAGGAATTTAAATATGTTGGTGAATTCAAGTTATGGTGGAAGCCCAATAAGGGAAGCATAGATAAAGATTTGCAACTTCTTGTGTTGGACAAGGATGCCATAGAGTTGGCCACTTATGCAGAGCAAAGTAGAGATGAAGTAGATATTTATGTCGAACATACAATTACTGAAACACAAAATGTTGAGATTGTGAAGTTAATTGAAGGTTGTCCAAGTAGTGAGGCTGAATGTGAGGGTATTGATAAGGAGGTTGGTGTTGAATTTCATGGAGAGGTTGGATTTGGTAATGAAGGTCGTGGTCAGAAGCATAATGGAGAGGTTGGTGAGGGTCATGAGCATAATGGAGAGGTTGGTGAGGGTGAAGACCATAATGGAAAGGTTAGTGAGGGAGATGATATTGATGAAGAAGGGCCAGTTCAAGATGTGGTTTTGGATGGTAGTGATGCATAATTATGTGAAGATAGAGATCATGGTTTTGGGATGGATGATGGACCACGAAGAAACATTGAGGAGGTTCTTAATAGATGAAGACAATTTGCTGAAAGATTTAAGCTAAGTTCTAAAACAGGGGCTGAATACATTGGACCTGGCAATTTTGAGGCAAATAAAAATGTTGAAGACCATGAAATAGATGAAGAATATAACAACGAAGATTTAGGAAGTGATATTGAAGGGAATGACAAGTTCTCAAAGTTCAAAAGTGATGATATGTGTAAGAACTTCAGGTTCAAGCTTGGAATGAAATTTTGTTCATTAAAAGAGGTCATACAAGCAATTAGAGAGCATGCGGTTTTGAATAGGAGGCAGGTTGAATTTGTGAAAATGGACAAAGTAAGAGTTAGAGTTGTCTGCAAAAAAAGATGTGGCTTTATAATTTTGGTCAGCAAAGTTGGCTCATGTCATAGCTTTAGAGTTAAAACATTAGTTGATGTACATCAATGTGTAAGAGTTTTTAACAACAAAAATGCGAATATAGAGTGGGTATCGAAAGTTGTTATGGATAAGTTTAGAAATATTGGTAATGTTAGTTTTGAAATTGTTGAAAAGCCAAGAAGATGGGGTGGGGGTGGAATTGGCTAGTTAAAAATTTAGGCTATCTTTGCTAGCTAAAAACTACCTTTTATTGAATCAATTAGATCACCAAGTTAGTATGCAAAAGGTGTTGGACAGTATACTTTCAGTCGATCAAAAACAGAGTTAACAAATTGATTTTACTAAACAAATTCTGTTCTGGTATAATCAATCGATTGAAACAGGAGAACAGTCGACTGAAATACTGGGAAAAATGCAGAAATGCAAATTCAAGTTTTAAACTAGGAACAATGCACAAGAATGATCAAGACCAGTTCTAAATGATTATACAAACATGCTCAATACTGCAAATGTCATGAAAACATGAAAGAACATGAAAAAGATGATTAAAACACAAGTTCTTGAAACTTTAAAATGAAAATACAAGAGAGAAAGGTTAGAGAAGAGGGGAGACCACGAGAATTTTTATACTGGTTCCCTCAAACCTGAGCTACATCTAGTTTGTCAAGACAACCTGAGCTTGACTTTGCACTATTTCAAAAGATTTACAAAGTATCCACCCTTACACTTTCAAAATATGCAAAACACCACAAAAGACTCTTGAATCACACAAGAATCACACCAACACAGCAAGAACCCTCATGCAGACCTGGAAAACCACCAGGCACACACACAAAGCTTGAGTAAGATCAAACTTCAGTGGTAGCACAACCCAACCTACCACAAACCACTATCTGAAAGCTTCAAACCAAGCCAAAAGCTCTAAGAATTGATCCAAGATCAATCTTCAACGGCTGTAAGCTGTATTATCACGAATGAGAGAGTTTCCACGAGTTTCTAGAGCAATTTCACGTTCAAAACTGATCAACTGACCTCTTTTTCGAAAAGCACAACTTTTATAGTCAAACTATTACGAAATTCAACAGGTTGATTTCCAAATCAATTGGTTGATTTCACTTGACTTAAGTGAAATCAGTCGATTAAAAACTAAATCAACTGATTGAATTTGTTGCAGTTTAAGACTAGTGCAGTCAACCTTTTAACCTGTTGAAAAACCATTCAACGAATTAAAAGACACACCTAAGACCAAATACATCTAATTAATGCTACAAGGTCTAAAATATGAATTACAAACTTCAAATACACTTTCTTAATGATGCAACTACACGGAGAGCACACGTTCCATCCTTGATCAATATGAATATCATCAAATCTCCTTTCCTTCATCAATGTAGACTTCATTCCAATGGTAATGGCTTCAAGATAGTTCAAAAGAGCTTTATTCAATCTTCATCAAATCTTCAAGAAGCAAACCACCTTGGCTTCTCATGTCAACAGGTAATATGTCAGCAAATCAAATTATGGATGACATTAAGAAATCACACAGCATTGGAATTAGTTCATGGACAACTTTGCAAGCTAAGCACAGAGCACTGGATGTACTAGAGGGGGATGCTGCTAAACAATATTCATTGTGATTTGATTACATGACATAATTGAGGAAAATTGGGAGTGGAACAACTTGTAAGATTTAAATTTAGTGCCTATTCCTAATTTTCAGCCAAGATTTGAAAGTTTTTACATGTGCCTTTATGGTTGCAAGAAGGGATTCTTAGGTGGTTGTAGGCCTTTTATTGCCGTTGATGGGTGTCATCTCAAGACTGAATATGGTGGTCAATTGTTGGTTGTTGTAGGCTGAGATCCTAATGATCAATACTTTCCCTTTGCTTTTGCTGTGGTTGAAAATGAATGTAAAGAAACTTGGAGGTGGTTTCTAACACTCCTATTGGATGACATTGGTGATATGCAGACAAATAGATGGGTGTTCATATCCGATCAGCAAAAGGTACAACTTCTTATATTTATTCTCTTATTCGTTTACTATATGTTTTATGTATGAATTGTAAATAATCTGATTAAAATAACTGGCAGGTACTGTTGCCTATTTTTGACGAAATCTTGGAAGGTGTTGAGCATAGATTTTGTCTTCATCATTTGTACAACAACTACAAAAAAAAGTTTGGAGGCGGGGTTTTAATTTGGGATTTGATGATGGCAGCTGCTAAAGCTACCTATTACCAAGCGTGGGAGGCTAAAATGGAAGAACTGAAAAAGATTAATCAAGAAGCTCATAACTGGTTAGTAAAGATTCCCACCAAATGTTGGTGAAAACATGCATTTAGCTCTTATCCTAAGTGTGATGTAGTTATGAATAATCTGTCTAAATCCTTTAATAACACCATTTTATTAGCTAGAGACAAACCCATTTTAAGGATGGTAGAGTGGATTAGAACTTATTTGATGAGAAGATTTGCAAATTTAAGAGAAAAAGTATCAAAATATCCAGGTGATTTCATGCCTAAATCGAGAAATAGATTGAATAGGGAAATTGATAGGAATGAAAATTGGATAGTTGTTTGGGCTGGTGGTGATAAGTTTGAGGTCACACAAGGTTTTGCCATGGAAAAGTTTGTAGTTGACTTAAAACAACTTTATGTACATGCTGGTTTTGGGAGTTAGTTGGTATCCCCTGTAGACATGATGTCCCTGCTATAAATTATAGACTAGAACAACCAGAAAACTATGTTCACAAATTTTACAAAAAGGAAGCATACCAATGTTGTTATGGATAACAAATTTTCCCAATTAATGGTCAACCTTTGTGGCCAAAAACCAATTCACAACAAATTTTACCTCCATCATACAAGACACCTATTGGAAGGCCAAGGAAATTAAGGAGGGAAGCAGATGAAATTGTCAGTCACTCAAAAGTCAACAGAAGAAATTTGAAGATGAAGTGCCCCAGATATGATCAATTCGGTCACAACATAAGAGGATGCAAAAATCAACCAAAAAAAACCACAAGGGTAATGCTATTTTATACTAGATTTGACCTTCATTTAATACATATTTGGTGTTCTTGAAAAACAGGTGAAAATGATCATGAAGTAATCTTCAAGAAGAAAAGGACTTGTAGGTACAAGTACAACCAACACTAGAATTGCTCCACCCATGGATACCAGCAAGAAAGATACACCAGCAACACTCCAAGAGTAGGTGTCAACACTCAATTTCGTCCGGATGACTAAATAATAAATAAAATTAATTAAAAATATTTTATTTTTAATAATAACCTTTTTTCTTATTTCCTAGACAATTAATTTAAATATAAAATATAACATAACTAAACTTTTTTTTTTAAAATAGAAAAGTAAACGAAATAGAAAAAGTTAAGAAAAATATTTTTATAGTGAAAATAAGTTTTTAAAATATAAACACAAAAAAAACATAAAATAATGATTAAGAATAAGAATAAAATAAAAAAGAGTTTTATAATAAAAAAATTAATAATAAAATGAAAATAGAATAATAATTTTTAAATAATCAAAATAGTTTTATAAAATATATTTCAATTTATAAACAAATGAAAAAAAATAACGGTAAAAGAACTATAAAAATACTGTTTAATATATATATATATATATATATATATATATATATATATATATATATATATATATATATATATTAAAAAAATATATAAATAAATAAAAAAATAAAAAAAAAAAAAAATAAAAAAAATAAAAAAATAATGTTTTATATATATATATATATATATATATATATATATATATATATATATATATATATATATGTATTAGGCTAATAAGTATATAAAACAAAGTAATAAAAATAAAAGGATATATATAGTTTTTACTAAAGAAAAAAATAAAATTAAAATTAGAAAAAAGTAAGGATTTTCAAAATCAGTGGTTATATGTTACAGTTACTCAACTGTATCCTCTTTATACTTTCAAAATCTAGATTCTCTCTCCATTTTCTCTCAACCTCTGCACACAGTTAATATCTTAGACTATGCTAAAAAAATCGAAAAAGGTCTCATGATCTCATAGTTTTTTTTTTACGCTCGTTCCTTGAGTTCTTTTTCTTTTCTCCGCTTCATAAAAGAAAGGTTTTTTCACACAACACATAAGATATATTTTTGCTCCTTTATCCACTGTCATCTTCTTCCCAAGGTCAAAAATATTATTTTTGGGTCTCACTCTCATCAACCTTCATTAACGATCATTCTAGAACAACTCACACTAAGAGATCACACACCATGATACCAAACACAAAGAAAAAGGTCCTGAAAAATACTTCTTGGAGGGGCAAAGCCACCAAACATGGAGCTTTGAGAAGATAAGAGAAATACACTTGCAAACATTGTTTTGATTTTGAAAAGCAAAAATCTTCAAACAGGTGTGAAAAAATTCAGGTTTTTCTTTCTCCTTTTATATTTACTTGTGATATTTATTATGAGATCATAGCACCAAACATATTGATTTTTTTTTCTCTCTTTTTCTTCTCTTACACTGAAGCTTGAACTCATCATGGCATCGTATGCATATGTTCTAATTATCATTTCTTTTATGAAATTGTCTTGTGTAATGTGGTTTTGTTATGTCAAAAGAGATGGTTGGTTGTGTAATATACAAAATCTGGGATGAACTTTATTGCCATTAATATTAAATGAAAGATGCATGTGTGTGGGCATAAAAGGCGTCAAAGAAACATAAACCTCATATGTATCTATGCATTTGGAAGCTTCTTTTGGTATGTTAGTTTATTAATTAAAATCTTTTATACTTTTTCCTTAATTTCTTATATCGGAATGCGTGTGTTGATTTTAATGGCTAATATAATATGTTCTTATATTGGATGTTTCAAAATAACGCACAAGATACACACTAAACATGAATATTGAAATAAAGAATTTTGAGATAGCTATTGAATAATAAATATGTCTAGGCATTAACTGAGAAATTTTTTTTTTTTTTTGGTGACATTTTTTTTTAAAAGAGATATATAATATTTTACAAAAAATTATTTAATTATTTTTTTATGTATATATCGCATAACATTAATTATCATGTTGAGCCTCGAATTTGCTTGATAATTAAAATTTCAAAATTTTCATTAATTATCATGTCGAGTCAAGTGAATAAAAAAATAATATAAAGGAACTAATAATTGATTAAGTCAAACTAGTAATATATAAAATGAAATAAAGAAAAAAAGGTTAGGTGAAAGAAAAAAGATTCATGTTTGTTTCTGTATGCATTACTATTTTTGAATCCCTTTTCTGATAGTTGCTGCTTTAAGTTTCATATGACCAGACTACTTTGCACACCCCTATTTCTTATGTTTTGCACCTCCGGTTCTTTTACTTTGTACACCCTCTATTTTAGTATTTGCACTCCTCTAATAATCATAAAAAATTTAGGTTTTTCACACCCATGTTATGGTATTCATGCCTGTACTTTCATGTTACTTGATGATTCACGTCAAAATTTTTAAAAATTGAAGTTTATTTATTATCATTTTAAGTCTCAAACTTACTTGATGATTATAATTTTCATTCGATTTGAATAAACTTTAATTATCATGTCAGGTCCCGGACTTGCTTGATAATCATTTTTTTCTAACTTTAATTATCATGTTGAGTCTCGGACTCGCTTGATAATCATTATTTTTCATAACTTTAATTATCATATTATTTTTCATAACTTTAATTATCATGTCGAGTCTCAAACTCGCTTGATAATAATCATTTTTCATAATTTTAATTATCATGTCGAGTCCCGGATGTAACGTCCTAGTCGGAAATTACTTATTAAAAAAAATAAGTAATAAGATTTATAAAACATCACATTTATTATCGCAATTTCCCAAAAACGCAGGAAAATTAAATCTTCGAATGTCACATAAGTAGTAATTAAAACCGCAGTATTCAATTATTACAAAACCAATTCCTCCAAAATAAAAGTTACAAAAGAAAAATCCATAATGAAAACTAAGAAAATTGTCCCATAGTGATCCCCACTCCGTCTCTATGCATCTGCATGCTCACCTGCATCAACATCTGCTCCCATGTAACGAGTTACATGATCATCGCCAAACACACACAGATAGGGTGAGCTCATTTAAATAAATCAAACACATATCATAATAAATATAAATTACATCATCTTCATATCATAACCCGGGTTAGTATAATCCTTTCCTTTTTCCTTAGATCTCCATCTCTAAAACTTGCATTAGACGTCTATCATTTCTATACCCTTTAGGTGAGATCAATGATCGATCTTTGCTGCACGAGTGTCTACTCGCCCCTCCGACTACAGGCCACCACATGATAGTCCACACGTGAGAATAACTTTGCCACAACATCTCACCGTGACACCAAGTGGAGTTCCCCAAAACAAACATAAGTTTGTAGTTGTTCCCAGACTACCAAAACTCTATCAGGTGCACTGAAGAGGGCAATCATTTGAAACCTCGCCGTATGAGCCACAACTCGCACACTCCACTGGACTTCCTAAACCACCAGGCTACAACCTAGAGTGGTCACGTGTTACCCCGATACGAGATGCACTCGTAACTAGGCCCCCAGCCAAAGCCTCACATCATGAACATCACCCAAAGCCATGTAGAAACCCTTCCTCGGGCACTAACTCTGCACCAAAACCGCCTGGCGCGCCTTTCGCGTTGCTAGGCAGAACCTGGTTCCAGACCGCCTGACGGGCATCTCACACCGCCAAGCGTCACGCAGCCTCCAAAGCTTCTGCTGCACCTCTTTCGCCTGGCGGAACCAACACTGTCGCCAGGCGCCTCGCTCGTACAGGGACCACTGCCACTGTTTTCGGTTGATATCGCCTAGCGGCTGGTCCCGCATCACTAGGCACCATACTAGTAGCGCCAATGCTACCGATTATTTTTTTTTTGACATGTTGGGCAGGTTCTAGATAACTCCAATACCTAACACACAATTCATAATGACAAAGATACATATCCAGTCATAGTCATATGACTGAATCACAATTCACACATTTATATAAACAATGGTTTCATAGTTTGAGATCATGTCTTTATTCACTATCGATGCCATTCACTATCAACTTGTTCTTTTACGTATTAAAACATGCCACAAATTCTGTATCAAATAATACAGACAACAGCATTGCAACTATAAATAGCAACCACAACAGTAAAAGAAAAACAACAACGACAACAAATCATCAACAACAACAACATATAGAAAAAAAAAACACAGCAGTATAATAGAAAACAGCAGCAAAATAGGAAACAACAACAACATCAGCATAACGAAAAACAACCACATAATAGGAAACAACAGTAGCATCAGCGTACAGAAAAACAGCAACATAATAGAAACAGTAGCAGCATCAGCATAAAGAAAACAAAAACATAATAGGAAACAACAATAGCATCATAAAGAAAAATAGCAGCAGCAGAAAAAAAAAACAACAGCAGCAACATAAAATAGACAGTCAACACAACTAAAATTAAACAGTAAAACAAAAGAATTAAATTCCAACAGCAATTTAATTCTTTTTATTTATTTATTTATTTATTGTTAACAATAAAAGAACCTATACACCAATACATCTTATTATATTAAAATCATGGCTTAAATAATTTTCCATTTATCATGCTTAACACATATATAGGATACGTACATATAAAACATATATACTATTTAATACAAATATCTCAATTTCATGAAATATAAAATAGGACCATTTTCATGCTTGATTATGCACCCACGTCGTAGCAACCATTGTATATATGCACTGATACAAATTCCAACGCCTGTTACTAAAAAGAAGAAAAAACCAATCCTGCAAAGACTTAACCATCACAATTATCTAAACCAAATAGCAATTGATTTACACTATATTATATATATATATATATATATATATATATATATATATATATATATATATATATATATATAATTTTTATATATTAAAAAAAATATTAATTATAAAA